>ENA-UERK01000079-UERK01000079.1-human-gut-metagenome-genome-assembly--contig:-NODE-79-length-82359-cov-20.191075_pt1 | contig 82359 bp, 77 predicted proteins | sample MGYA00242957_ERZ507957 | MGnify/ENA primary metagenome ERZ507957 (study PRJEB26167, sample SAMN06115538) | human gut metagenome | host: Homo sapiens | place: China:Heilongjiang | collected 2015-11-06...
CCAGTCGCCGTAGCTGTGCTCATGGTGTCGCCTGTATGTTCTGACTGTCGCCGTAGTCTCATTTCCCGCGTTGTCAGTTGCGACCACGGTATATTCCGCTCCCGCGTCATTGTTGCCGCCGTCGGGTGCGGGGAGACGATAGGTGGGGCCGTCTTGCTCCACACCGTTGATGGTCACGGACTTGACGCCGGAAGACGTCTCTCCCGATGCAGCCGGGTCGATCACGGTGAATGTGTACGCGCCGGGCTTTCCATCGAGGGTATCCTCGACGGTGTAGCTTTCGCCGTCCGTCAGAGTTTCCATAACCGGGGCTTTCGTGTCCCTCTCAAGCACATGATCGCACACAGTGCAGAGCTGCTTTTGATTGCTCCAGTCGCCGGGGATGTGCTTTCCGTTTTGCTTGGACATTTCCGCGGCGGGGTCTCGTGCGCCGCACTTCATGCAGGCCCAGATGTGGCAGTCGTCCCTGATCGCCCAGCCAAATTCATGGCTACATGTGCTTTCCTCGCAGCGCAGCTCCAGCTTGCTGATTACTCTGCCGTAATTGTAGGCATACGGCAGGCTCAGCCGTTGCAGGTCCACGCGCCCATTTTCGTTGGGGATAAGAAGCTCCGTTGTGGTGTCCCAGTACCAGTACTTCTTCGGTTCCTGGTTGTGGCGCCACTGCCACCCTGTCGCGCTCAGCCACACGGACTTCCCGTTTGAGGCTCCGATTTTGATGTTCTCTTCTATAGACATTGCAAATTCCTGATCTTGCATCACTACCTGGTAGTGCACCCGGTTCGAGCCTCTTCCGACCGCAGATGCAGACAGCGCTGTATAATCGGGACTCGAATAAAGCGGAAGGGCCAGCGCAGTCAGCGTTGTGTCCTTGATTAGAATGTTCCCGCTGTTGCCGTTCATGCCGCCGCCGATGCCCGCACCAAAGTAGCCCTGCGCCCTCACCACGCCGCCAGTGATGGAAATGTCATAGCCCGAACCGTCTCTTCCGCCACCGATTCCTGCACCGGCATAGTTACTCCAAGCTTCGACCGTTCCACCGGAAATCTCGATATGATGCGCATCTTCCGACTTGTTCTGTCCGTCTTGATCGCCGCTGCCGATTCCTGCTCCGCCTGACTCGCTGCCGGCATTCACCGTGCCGCCCTTGATATAAATAAAGCGTCCGGGGCCGCCCTGACCGCCGCCGATCCCTGCGCCTTCCGAAACGGACCGCACCATCAGCTTGCCGGAATACACATAAATCTGCTCGCCGACGCCGCCCTGACCGCCGCCGATACCAGCACCGTATACGCCGCTGGTCGCAAGAATCTCACCGCCATAGATATCCGTCGCCAGAGAGCCGAAATGAAGGTTCATGCCGTGTCCCTGCGAGAATTTCTTGATTCCGACCTTTGAGCCTCCGATGCCAGCGCCATACCTGCCGCCTTCACACGTGAGCTTTGTCCCCGTCTGCACCAGAACCCGGAGATGACCATCGGTTTTGTTTTTCTGCAGCGCGGCGAAATTCTCCGCGCCGATCAGCTCGCTGTCGTTGCCGATAAAGTACAGACAGGCGGAGGCACCGCCGTAAAGCTCGATGGCAGGGCCGTCCTTGGGTGCCTGAAGGCGGACGCCGTCCAGAAATATGTGCGGCGTAATTTTCTTGCGCCCGCCATCGATTTTGATCCGGTATTGAAAATACCAGTTCGGATCTGCGGAGCCCTTGATCAGATAGGTCTTGCTGTCCGTGATTTTCAATTCTTTTTTCTGATTTGTAAGGTACACTGTCTTGTCAAACGTCGTTGGAATGGAAAGCTTGACATCCGGTAGCTCATCCGCCGCAAACGCCGTTGTCGGCAGCAGCGTCAGCACCATGCAGCATAGGAGCAGGATGCTGAGTATTCGTTTTTTCATTGGCGTTTCTCCTCCTGTTCGTGTCGGGCGTGCTTGTCCGCCGCGCCTTTTTTCTGTTTTTCTCTGTTCCTGAGCCGGAAGCACAGCGCGGTGATCGCCGCCGCCGCGGCAAAGCAGACAACGCCTACCAGCACATAGCCGCCCGCGTCCTCCCGCAGCAGCATCGCGCCGAATACGCCCCATGCCTCAGGTTGCCCCGGCCCGACGACCGTGCCCGCCGCCTGCATCAGCACCGCGAACAGCAGCATACACGCTGCGGAGAGGCTTATTACCTCGCGCCGCTGCCTCCGGCGGGTGTTTTCCCGCACCCGCTGCTTGACGAGTGCGACCCGTCCTGCGGTATCGTACATATCGTTTGAACCTCCTCTCTGGATTTTTTGAAATGCGGCTTAAAAACCCCTTCACTTATATAGGTACAAAAAATCGAAAAAACTCTCACCTCTGTCCAAAATTTCTTCAAAAAAATCCAAGAGCTGCCGGAAGCAGCTCTTGGATGAAGTTATTTATCAATGTGCGGCCAGCAGTGCCGCCGCCTTTCGGGCGACGATGATCTCCTCGTCGGTATGGACGGTGAAGACGCGGACGGGGGCGTCCTCCATGGAGATATCCATTCCGGCAATCGCCATACGGTTTTTGAAGCCGTCGAGCCGGACACCCAGAAATTCCAGACCCTCCAGACTCAGCGCCCGCACGAGCGGGCTGTTCAGGCCGATGCCGCCGCCGAAGACGATCACGTCCAGCCCGCCCATGACTGCGGCGTATGCGCCGATGTATTTTTTGATCGAATAGCAGTATGCGCGGATGGCCAGCTCCGCGTCCTCGTTTCCGGCCTCGGCTGCCGCCTGCACGTCGCGCAGATCGCGGCCCGCTCCGCCGGACATCCCGTAAAGTCCGCTCCTCGTCTGGAGCATCTGCTTGACCTCCTCGAGCGCCATGCCGCAGGATTCGACCAGATAGAAGATGATATAGGGGTCGATATCGCCGCAGCGGTTGTTGTGCATCGTGCCGCATTGCAGCGTCAGGCCAAGCGAGGTATCGAGCGATTTTCCGTTTTTGACGGCGCAGATGCTCCCGCTGCCGCCCAGGTGGCACACGACGAGCTTCAAGTCCTCCCGTTCCATCCGCTCCTGTGTCCACTCGGTCATATATTCGATGGATGCGCCGTGGAAGCCGTTGCGGCGGATGTCATAGTTACGGGAAATCTCGATCGGAATGGAATAATAGTACGCCTCCGGCGGCATGGTGCGGTGGAACGCTGTTTCGAACGCGCCGATGAGCGGCGTACCGGGCAGCAGCGCACGGAACTGCCGGATGGCGGCGAGATACGGCGGATTGTGCGCGGGTGCGATGGAGCTGAACGCCTCCATGCTGGAAAGCACATCGTCCGTCAGAACCTGCACGCCGCTTATGCCCTTTGCCAACACGACCTTGAAGCCCACGCAGTCCAGCGCGGACAGATCGGGAAGAACCGTGTCGGTCAGCTGCCGCAGCATACGCGCAATGGCCTCGCGGTGCGTGGGGAAGACAGCGCTTTCGTCGGTCAGCGCGCCGTTTTCATGCGTTTTGGCGTAAAACCGCCCCTCGCCCGCGCCGACACGCTCAGCCCCACCGGAAGCCAGCACAAGCTCCTCAGGCATACGGAACAGCTGGTATTTCAGCGACGTACTGCCGACATTGCAGATCAGAATATTCATAGTGTGCTCCTTGCTTTTTTCTATACTGTAACAGATGGGGCTGGAATTATCAATACATTACATTTGGCCGTCCATATAACAGACAGCGGCCCGGAGAGAAGAAGCGCTTCCCGCCGGGCCTCTATTTATTTGGGAAGATCGATCCAGTAGCGCCTGACGGTGACGGCCTCTTCCGGGTCATAGCGTTCGTCTTCCAGAACGCCGCCGTTTTTCAAAATGACCGTTTCGGACGCGGCATTGTCCGCATCGCAGACGCAGAGCACCCGGTCGAAGCCGAACTGCGCGGCAAGAGCAGCAGCGCCGGGATACTCCCGTGCACCGCCGGACTGCGGATCGTCCGGATAAGAACGTCCCGGTCAGGCAGCATCGAGGGCATGGCAGCTCCTTTCTTTGTTTGAACGCGTCAACCAACCGTAGTTGGTAGGGGCGGGGCTTTGCTCCGCCCGGCGGGATGCCGTGGATTTATTAAAAAAACCACGGCGAATCCGTAGGGACATCCCAATGCGCTTGTAGGGGCCGATGCCCACATCGGCCCGTTGGGAAGTTATGAATTCGCCGCGGAGTTTCGTAAAAAACGGTGCATCCTGCCGGGGCAATGTGTACCGGCAAGCGGCAGACCCACATCCGTAACGCTCCTTTGCCGCGAACGGCTGTGACCGGCATCGATCCATACAGCCGCCGCAGGGAGCCTTGGGGGCAGATGCTATTTTCCAAAATACGCTTGAATCTCCTCCATCCGCGCCATCTGGTCGACGGAGAAGGGACAGCGGCTGTTGCAGTGGCCGCATTGCAGGCAGTCGGAGGCGGTCTTTTCGAGCGTCAGATAGTGATCCTTCGCCAGTACGTCGCCCAGCCGGGACAGGTCGTAATACTTGTTGATCAGGCCGATATCCAGTCCTGCCGGACAGGGGTGGCAGTGCTTGCAGTATACGCACGTGCCCTTCGTGTCCTTCGGCGTGAGGGTGGCAATGACGGAATAGTCCCGCTCCTGCGCGCTCGCGTCGAGATAGGAAAGATTTCGCTTCAGCTCCTCCACATTGGCTGCGCCCTGCATGACGGTCAGAACGGCGGGGCGGTCGAGCGCGTACTGGATGCACTGCGCGGGCGTGAGCGCCTGTCCGAACGGGGATTTTTTCGCGTCGAGCAGCTGGCCCGCGTTGAACGGCTTCATGACGGAGATGCCGACGCCCTCCTTTTCGCAGCGGGTATAGAGGCTGTAGCGCTCGGAGGCGCTGCCGATGGAGAACTCGCCGTGGCCGTAGTCGTACATCGGATTGATGGAGAACATCATCATGTCGAGAATGCCCATGTCCAGCACGCGGTTTGCCAGCTTCGGCGCATGGGTGGACAGGCCGATGTGCTTCACAACGCCCTGCGCTTTCAGATCAAGCAGATAGCGCAGAATGCCGTTCCGCTCATAATCCTCCAGATCGCCGGCCTCATCCAGACAGTGCATGAAGCCGAAGTCGATATAATCGGTTTTCAGCTGCGCCAGCTGCCATGCGACGGATTTTTTGACGCCGTCCAGCGTCGGGTTCCAGCCGTATTCGCCGGAGGCATAGTCCGCGCCGAAATGCAGCTGCACATACGCGTCCTTCCGCCGTCCGGCAAGGGCTTCGCCGATGCCGGGGAAAATGGCGGCATGGCCGCCCGCAAGATCGATATAATTGACGCCGTTGTCCAGCGCAAACGTCACCGTCTCCACGACGTTTTGAACGGAGTGCTCTCCGACGACGGAGGTTCCGAGGCCGATCACGCTGATCTGTTCGTCCCCATGGGGCAGCTTCCGGTATTCCATAACATTCACCTCATAAATTTATTGTACGCCTGCCAAGGCGTTTAGATAGCGGATAAACGCCTTGCTGTTGATCATGTAGGGATAGTTGATGACGATCAGATCGTCCACGCCCTGATCGGCGGCAAATTCGGCCAGATTCAGGCTCGGCTTGCCGTCGCGGTTGAATTCGCGCGGGTCGATGACGATGATGCGTCCATAATGGCTCGTGAGGAACGGCACGAACGCGTTGCCGTAGGATTCCTTCAATACAATGCACGTCGGCCCCGGCACGTCGCTTTCGACAATGCAGATGGGCGTGTCGCCGCCGATGAAGCAGAGATATTTATTGGAAACGGAAGCGTCCAGCTTCGTATATACGACGCTCACCGGCGTGCCGTTTTCGAGATTCCCGTTTGCGTAATACCGCGCATGGGTGTCGGCGATGGGCAGATAGTATTCCAGATAATCCGGGTGCTGCTTCAGCACCTCGCTCTGCGGATATCCCTCGGTGAAGCCGTACATGGAGCCGAGGAAGGTGTCGTAGCGGCCCGTCTGGAACTGCTCCAGCGGAACGGCTTCAAAGCCTGCGGCTTCGCAGAAGGCGGTGTAGGCATAATATGCCCCCAGCTGCGTCCAGTGGTGGTCGGTGCGGAAATAAATATATTCGTCCGTGTGGCTGCGGAGCTTGGAATAGGCGTCGACGGTGACGATCTTGTCGTTCATCTGGCTGTAGCAGAAGTCGATCATGTCCTTCTGGCTGTGCTCACCGGTGTGCAGACTCTCAGGCGAGTAAAATTCGCCGCCGTTCGGCGTGATGAGCGAGATCGTGCGCACGTCGGGACCCATGGCACTGGCCAGATTGTCGATCGCGTCTGCGTAGCTGGTGATGAGATCGTCCAGCCGTGTGGGAATCTCCATCGCGCGGTCGCCCACGACGACCACGGAGCCAGCGTAGCTGGCGTCGGATTCCTCCGGCGTGTCAAGCTCCGGGTCGGCCTCCGGCTGCTCTTCGGGCTGCTCCTCCGGCGGTTCGGGCGGCTGCGTCGAATCTGCCGGTTCCGGCGTTGTATCCGGCTGCGGTTCCGGCGTTGTATCCGGCGCGGCAGGCTCTGTCTGCTCCGGCTGCGGGGTCTGGCCGTTTGCTTTCTGCACGGCGTCAAGCGATTCGCCGCCCTGTGCGGCAGAATCCGTCTGGTTGAGGATCAGTACGCTGTCTTCGCCGCTGCCGGAGTAATAATAGAATTTATTGAGCGTCCGGTTCGCCTGCAACAGCGATTCGCGGCCCGGGAATGTGTCGGAATAATACTGCTCCAGCGCGGGGATATACGTCCCGTCCAGCAGCGATTTGACGGAGAATTCCGGCTTGACGAACTCCCGCTTTTCGGACACGGAGCCTGTCGCGTCATAGTCGGCCAGCGAATAGACCCCGACCGAGAACATGGCGGCAAGCAGGATCAGCAGAAGCGCCGTATATACTTTTTTCATAAGCCCGCCTCCTTAAAACCGGAAATACAAAAACGCGTTATAGGTCGAGCCGACCAGCGCGATCGTGGACAGCGCGAGCAGCGCCGCGTCAAACACGAACGAAACGGCGGCATAGACGATCTGCCCGCTCTTTTTTCCGCCCTGCGCGCACACGCCGCCGAACAGGCTGCCGAGATTGCGCGGGATGGACGTTGCGCCGATGGCGCAGAGGAGCAGCAGCGGCAGATTGTTCGTCAGCTGGATGCCGGCCTGCGCGTTGGAAAAGCCTGCGCCGTAAAGCCCGAACATCACGCCGAAGTTCTGCACGAGCCGCGTCATGTCGGTGTAATAGAAAATGTTCCAGCCGAAGATGATCAGCAGCATCGTGCCGAGCCTGCGCAGCAGATACGGCACGCGCCGCATCGATTTTTCTCCCACCTGCTTTTCAATCGCGAGGATCACGAAGAAATACAGCCCCCAGAGCACAAAGTTCCAGCTTGCGCCGTGCCACATCCCCGTCAGCACCCAGACGATCGCCATGTTGAGCAGCCTGTGCTTTTTCTTGCCGCCCAGCGGGATATAGACGTAATCGCGGAAGAAGGAGGAGAGCGAAATGTGCCAGCGCCGCCAGAAATCGGTGATGGACACCGCGGTATACGGCAGGCGAAAGTTCTCCATATATTTGAAGCCGAAGATACGCCCCATGCCGATGGCCATGTCGGAATAGCCGGAGAAATCAAAATAGATTTCAAACGTATACAGCAGAATGCCGAGCCACGCGGCGACTGTTGTGTTGGACGCGAGACTGCCGTCCAGGATCTGCGAGGCGACCTTGCCCGCCGCGTCGGCCAGAAGCACCTTTTTGGCAAGGCCGATGCAGAAGCGCGTCGCGCCGTAGAACGCCTCGGAGGCGTCAAACTGCCGGTCGTCGATCTGGGCCGCGACATCCGAATAGCGGACGATAGGCCCAGCGATCAGCTGCGGGAAGAGCGAGATGTAGAGCAGGAGCTTTGCGAACGAGCGTTGCGCCGGAACATCGCCGCGCCAGACGTCGACCGTATAGGAAAGCGCCTGAAAGGTATAGAAGGAGATGCCGATGGGCAGCGCGATCTGCGGGACGGGGATGGACGCGCCGAAAACCGCGTTCAGATTCTCCACGAAAAAGCCCGCGTATTTGAATACCGCCAGACAGCCGAGATCCAATACCAGCGCAAGAATCAGAAAAATCTTTTTCCGCCTGCGCTCGATGAGCAGGCCGAAGTACCAGTTGACCGCGGCAGAGGCGATCATTAGAAGCAGATAGACCGGCTCGCCCCACGCGTAGAAGATCAGGCTGAACAGGATCAGCACAGCGTTCTTCGCGCGGATACCCGGGCAGAAGAAATACGCAATGAGGCAGACCGGCAGAAACAGATACAGAAAGATCAGATTGGAAAAGACCATGGCACAAACGCTCCAGCTTCGACATTGATTTACATAATTCGACTTCTTTAATTTATCAGATAGCAGCGCATTTTTCAAGCGGAATCGGCTGCTTTGCGCAACTTTTTCTTCCATTCCGCGAAAAGCTCTGCTTGCTTTCCCACACCACACGTGCTATACTGATGTTGTTTTATGTGGGATTGCCACAGGAAAGAAGAGGGATCCTGAAATGCTGGCTATCGAGAGAAAAAATGAGATCCTCGACAAGCTCCGCGCCGAGCAGCGCGTCCTCGTCAGCGACCTTGCCGCCTATTATCATGTCACGGAGGAGACGATCCGCCGCGATCTGGACAAGCTGGAAAAGGAAGGATACGCCACCAAGACCTACGGCGGCGCGATCCTCGGCAACAGCACGAAGACAGACCTGTCCTATACCATCCGGAACAAGACCAACGTGGAAGCGAAAAATCAGATCGCAGCCATTGCCAGCCGCCTCATAGAGGACGGCGACCATCTGATGCTCGACGACAGCTCCACATCCTTATATCTGGCAAAAAAGCTCAAGGAAAAGAAAAACCTGACCGTCATCACGAATTCGGTCGAGCTGGTCGTGGAGCTGAGCGACGTGGAGGGCTGGACGATCCTCCTGACCGGCGGGCGGCTCAAGCCGGAATCGCTGGCCCTCGTCGGCGACCAGACGCAGCAGGCACTGCGGCGCTACCACGTTGACAAGGCCGTGATGAGCTGCAAGGGCATCGATCTGGAATCCGGGGTCACGGATTCCTCCGAATTCCACTCACAGACGAAGCAGTCCATGCTGCGCTGCGCGAAAACGCGGATCCTGATCCTCGACAGCAGTAAGTTCGACAAGATCTCGTTCATCGACATCGCTCCGCTGGACGTGTTTGACACCATCGTGACCAACGCCGCGCCCAGCAAAGCATGGCTCGATTATTTTGTCGAGCACGGCATTGAATGCCTGTATCCGGGCGCGAAATAAGACAAGAACAGCGCGGCTGTCCCTTCAACCGGACAGCCGCGCTGCTGCTTGTTCCGCACGCGGATCGTTACTTTTCTTCAGCTGCAGTCTGCGCCTCTGCCGTTTTCTCCTTTTCCACCAAGGCCATACCGGCCAGAATGAGGAAGATCCCTATCGCGCGCAGCAGGCTGAACGTTCCGTAAAACACGTAATCGAGCGTCAGCGACATCCCCAGATTGCCTGCCAGCATGAGAATTGACGAAACGAGCGTGTTCGAGCGCAGCGTCCCGACGATCTGCAGAAGCTGCGCCAGCAGCCCGCAGATGCTTCCGAGATACACCCACCATGGGACGGATACAATATAGCCCCACGACAGCTCCTTCCCGTTTTTCAGCACGAGCATCAGCAGCAGCGACAGAACCGTCGCCTCCACATAGTTGATGAGCGCACCGTTTGCCGTGCCGAACAGCTTTCCGGCGCGGACGTTCGTCATACGGTTGACGGAGTTGAAAAAGCCGTTGATCAAGGCGGTCAGATAATAGATCATTTTGCAGCCCTCCCTCAGTTCAGAACGACCAGAAGTACGCCCAGCAGCACCAGCGCGTACCCCGGCAGCTGCCGCTTCCGGATGCGCGTGACTGGCATACCGAACAGGCCGAACCGGTCGATCAGCGCGGAGGAGACGAGCTGTCCGGCAGTCGAAAGCGCCATGAACGCGCTCGCGCCGACGTGCAGTGTGCACCAGCTGGACGAGGCGACGATGGCGATGCCCATCACGCCGACCAGATACACGTACCACGGCGCACCCGCGAACCGCAGCGTCTGCCGCTTTGCCAGCAGATATGCAAGCAGCAGCACGAGCGCGATCGCGTGCACAAAAAAGCAGATGCCGAACAGACTGAAATAATTGCCCATCTGGCCATTGAGCGAAACCATGACGCCCTGCAAAATACCGGCCAGAAGCAGCAGCCCGAGATACAGCAGAACAACCCCTTCTTTCTATGGAACTGAGCGTATCTTACCACGGAACCGCCGCGTTTTCCAGCCCTGTTTTCTGCCTTGACAGGCTGAATGCACGCAGATATAATCACTGCATCAGAAAAACAGGAGGGGGACGCCATGGCAACGACAAAGGACTATCTGGATTTTGTCTGTACGCAGCTTGAGGGGATCCGGGGCGTCGACTATAAGCGGATGTTCGGCGAATATCAGATCTACGTCAATGACAGGCCTGTCCTGCTGGTCTGCGACAACACGGTGTTCGTCAAGAATCACCCGGCGCTTGCGCACCTGCTGGCCGAAGCGCCGGAGGGCCTTCCGTATCCGGGCGCGAAGCCGCAGAAAATTCTGGACGTGGAGGACCGTGCGCTGACCGCGCAGGTTCTGGAGATCCTGGAGCGCGTCACGCCCGTCTCCAGACGCCGGGCGCAGAAGACCTACGGTACGCTTTAGCATAATCCATAATATGTATATTTTGCATGTGCGCGTGATTGCAATTTCTTCGCGATTATGGTAAAATCAATTCCATTCCAATTTGGAGCACGGTTCATGATGAAGAAAACAAAGCTTATCCGCAGCGGCATCATGGCACTTTTTGTACTGGCGGCGCTGCTGCTGGTCTATCTGGTGGTGCGGCAGACGATGCCGGATATCATTCCTCTGCTGCGCAGCGGCGACGAAGAGGCGCTGGAGGCGTATCTGAGCCGCGATATGTCGTTCACCGGCATTTTGTATATGGCGCTTTTGCAGATGGTGCAGGTCTGGTCCATCGTCATTTCCGGCGTGATCGTCAATGTGGCCGCCGGCGTCGTCTATGGCGTCTGGCGCGCGTTCGCCATCTGCCTCGTCTCGTCCTCCCTTGCGCATGGCATCAGCTTTACGCTCTACCAGCGTCTGGGGAAGTACCTCGATAAGCTCCTGCCGGACAACAGCTCGGACAAACTCGACATCGTTGCGAAGTCTGAGCATCCGGCCTATATGGTCGTGACGCTCTGCTTCCTGCCGCTCATCCCGAACGGCTTTATCCCCATTGCCGCCAGCCGCTCCCGGCTGAAGCCGTGGGAATTTACGCTTGCCATGTTCTTCGGCAGCGCGTTCAGCACGCTGGTTTACTGTTGGCTGGGCAGCAATCTGATCCACGGCGACTGGATCGGTTCTGCTGTGCTGGTCGTGCTGATGCTGAGCATTGCGTTTTTGCTGTGGAAGTACCAGAAGCAGGTGCTGCATCTGGTCGGACAGCTTGTGGAAAAGAGGAAGCAAAGAAATGGAAACAAAAACGCTGACCTTTCGGAAAGCAGCCGCGTCTGACCTTGACACCGTAACGGAGATCTATGACAGGCTCCACGCGCAGGAGGACGCGGGCCGCGTGACCATCGGCTGGGTCACGGGTGTATATCCGATCCGAATTGACGCCGAGCAGGCGCTTGCGCGCGGCGACCTGTACGTCTGCGAGTCAGAGGGCCGCGTCGCGGCCTCTGGCATTCTCAATCAGAGGCAGGTGGACGTCTACACGGAGGGCCGCTGGGCCTATGCGGCGGAGGACAGGGATGTTTTCGTCCTGCACACGCTGACCGTCGATCCCGACCTCTCCGGCCGGGGCATCGGCTGCGCGTTCGTGCAATTCTATGAGGATACGGCGAGAGCGCTGGGCTGCACCGTGCTGCGGATGGATACCAACGAAAAAAACGCTGCCGCGCGGCGCTTATACGCGCGGCTCGGCTACCGGGAGGCGGACATCGTGCCGTGCGCGTTCAACAGCATTCCAAATGTGCGGCTCGTGCTGCTCGAAAAGAAGCTATAATTTTTAATATGGAGGGCTGCGGAAATGGCAAGACCTGCGTGGACAGCGCAATGCACGAACAGGAAGCTGATTGGGGAGCTGCTGCCGGTCCGGCGGCGGGAGAGCCACAAGGGTGATTACGGCAGAGTCCTTCTGCTCTGCGGCTCCGAGGGACTGACCGGCGCGGCAAGGCTTGCGGCAAAGGCCGCACTCCGCACGGGCAGCGGCCTTGTGTATCTCGGCGTGCCGGAGAAAATCTATCCGATCATCGCCGCAGGCGCGGGGAGCGAGATCGTCTTTCCGCTCCCGTGCGATGAGGCAGGGCGGCTCTGCATGGCCGCGCTGCCTGCGATTACAGCGCGGCTTCCCGAAATGGACGCTGTGCTGCTCGGCCCCGGTCTTGGCCGCTCGGAGGAGCTGACGCGGCTGGTGCAGGCGGTCCTTTCCGTCTGCCGCGCGCCGCTCGTTTTAGATGCGGACGGCATAAACGCCGTCGCGGCGCATATAGATGTGTTGCGCGGATGTGCCTGTCCGGTCGTGCTCACGCCGCATGACGGCGAGTTTTTGCGGCTGGGCGGCGACCCCAAAGCAGCCGACCGGACGCAGGAGGCGATGCGCCTCGCGGACCGGACGCACGCCGTCCTTCTGCTCAAGGGCAGCCGGACGGTCATTACCGACGGCTTGAATGTTTATGTAAACCATACAGGAAACCCCGGCCTCGCGGCCGGCGGCAGCGGCGACGTGCTCGCCGGGATGCTCGTGTCGCTTCTGGGCCAGCATATCATGCCGCTGGAGGCAGCTGCCGCAGCCGCATGGCTGCACGGCTCCGCCGCCGATCTTGCGGCGCAGGAGCTGGGGGAGTATGGCATGGTGCCGGAGGATCTGCTGCTGCGCATTCCGCGACTTCTGCCATAAGGGTGATGTTTGTTGCGAAAAAAACTGGCGCTTCTTCTCTGCACGGTTCCCATGCTCCTGTCGGCCTGCTCGGCCAAACGTCCGGCCCAGCCGCCGCTGACGTTCCGCACGGCGCTTCTGCAGTCCGACGGCTGCTCGTTCACCGCCGCCATTACGGCGGACTACGGCGAGAGCGCCGCGTCCTTCACGCTGGACTGCGTATTCTCGCCTGAAACAGGCGCATCCGTCACTGTGACGGAGCCGGAGTCGATCGCGGGCATTCAGGCGCAGGTCAAGGATACTGCAGCGTCCGTTTCCTATGACGGGATGCAGCTCGGCCTTGGCTCGCTGGCAGACGGCAATCTTGCGCCGCTGGCTGCGCCCTATGTCCTGGGGCAGTGCTGGGCAGGGGAGTACATCGACTCGACCGGAACGGAGGACGGCCTTCTGCGCACGACCTACCGGATGGGCTATGAGGAAAAGGAGCTTGTCGTCGACACATGGTTTTCGCAGGAGCCGTTCACGCCCGTCCGCGCAGAGCTGAGCTTTGAGGGCCGGATGGTACTGCGCGCGGATATCTCCGCGTTTTCGATGAAATCGACAGAGGAATAGATATGAAGACACTCAAAAGAACCTGGGCGGATATCTCGCTCGACAATCTGGAATACAATTACCGCTCCATCCGGGCGCATCTGCCGTCCGGTACGCGCTTTCTCGGCGTGATGAAGGCCGATGCCTACGGCCACGGGGCCGTGCCGGTCAGCCGGGCGCTGGCCGATCTCGGCGCGGAATATCTGGCCGTGTCCAATCTGGAGGAGGCCGTGCAGATCCGGCGCGGCGAGGTGCGCCTGCCGATTCTGATCCTGGGCTATACGCCGCCGGAGTACGCCGCGAATATGATCTTCCTCGATATCACGCAGGAGGTGCATTCGCTGACCTACGCGCAGGAGCTGAACGAGGCGCTGGCCGGGACGAACTACATCCTGAACGTGCACCTGAAGCTCGATACCGGCATGACGCGCATCGGCTTCTTTGCCTATGACAACGACCGGACGCTGGACGAGCTGAAGCAGGCTGCGGCGCTGCCGCACCTGCACATTGAGGGCGTTTTCATGCACTTCTGCGTCGCCGACAGCCGGGCGGAGGAAGACGTTTCGTTTACAAAACTGCAATACAAGCGTTTCATGGATATGCTCAGCGCCATGGAGGGCGCCGGCATCCGGCCGGAGATCCGGCACTGCTGCAATTCCGGCGCGGCGATCCTGTACCCGGAATTCGCGCTCGACATGGTGCGCCCCGGCATCATCACCTACGGCAACGCGCCGTCGGAGGAGCTGGAGGGCGCGATCAGCCTGCGGCCCATGATGTCGCTGCATTCCATGATCGCGCAGGTGCGCACCGTACCTGCCGGGACGGATATCAGCTACGGACGGCTTTACAGAACGACGCATGATACCCGCGTCGCCGTCCTGCCCATCGGCTACGCCGACGGCCTGAGCCGTCTGCTGACCGGAAAGGCAAGCTTTTATCTGCAAGGGAAGCTGGTTCCCGTTATCGGGAGAATCTGTATGGACATGTGCATGCTGGACGTTTCGGAAGTGCCGGACGCGAAGCCCGGCGATATCGTCACGATCTTCGGCTATGACGACGACGGCACGCTCGTGCCGTGCGAGCGCCTTGCCGCCGCGCAGGGGACGATCAATTATGAGCTCCTCTGCCAGATCAGCAAGCGCATCCCGCGCATCTGCCACCGCGGCACGGAGACATCGCAGATTTTGCAATATATCGTCTGATTTTGTGCAGCTTTTCGGCGAATCCGCAGCTTTCTCACGGACCTACAGGGTACGGCACAGAGCCCTGCCCATGCCAAATCTATACATAAATACCCGAAGTACACCGAAAGGAAGTGTTTTTCATTTCATAGCCTGCCGCAGTGCCCCCTGAAGATGTGTGTGCATACCTACACTACAGACAAGGAGACATACAGATGATGAAACACCTGAAGCAATTAAATGGAATCCGAGGATTGCTCCCGTACCTGAAAACGAAAAGGCCCACGGTCCTGCTGATCTTCTTCCTGTCCGTGATCGACGCGGGGCTGAGTCTGCTCCCCATCCAGATCATCGCGGCGGTGGTGGACCTTCTCTCCACCGGCCACAGCGTCTTCTCCCCCATTCTGGGGACCAGCCTCACGCTGCACCTTGTGTTCTTCGGCGTTGTGTACGCGTCGAAGCATGCGGTCAGCCTCGCATATGGTCATACGAATACCATGCTGTCGACCGGGATCATCGAATCGCTGCGCGACGACGCCATGACGTGGGCGCTGGAGTCCTACAAGCCGTATAAGGAGGAACGGCGGGAGGGCGACATCGTTTCCCGGATTTCCGGGGATGTGGAAGCCGTCGTCCGCGCCGTAGCAGGGCCGCTGAACGGTCTGCTGCCAATGGTGCTTAAGATGATTGGCTCTGTCGTCATGATGTTCGTCTGGAGCCCGGTTCTCGGTGCGATTTCGCTGGCGCTGGTGCTCCCGCTGTATGCTGCCAGCAAGCGCGTGGCGGTCAAAAGCAAGGAGATTGCCGCCGAGCAGCGCGCGGCCAGCGGTCGTCTCGTGGGCGCTGTCGGCGACCTTCTGTACTGTATTCCCATTATCAAGGCATGGGGAAGCGAGCGTTTTGAGGCGGCGGGCTTCCATGCCTTCTCGCATCAGATGTATACCCTGAACAGAAAGAGCCAGCGGATTTTTAATGTCTACTGGGGCATTACCTACACGCTGATGACCATCGGATATCTGTCGGCGGTCGTCTTCTCCGCCCGTTCTGCGTTGGCCGGGGCCGCGACTGCGGGCAGCATTGCCGTCGCGTACTCCTATATGTCCAATATCCTGACGCCCGCTGCTTCGATCAGCCGGTACGGCAACGATATTTTCCAGGCCGACGCCGCGCTCGCCAGAGTGTTCGAACTGAAGCCGGCGGCAGCGTCCCCGGCCGCCCCGTATGCGCTGCATGACGCGCCCGCGGTCGAATTTGACCATGTGACGATCTCCTGCAGCGAGCACAAGCAGCTGCAGGATCTGTGCTTTACCGCGGCGCCTCATCAGCTCGTCGTGCTGGCGGGCGAAAGCGGCAGCGGCAAGTCCACGATCCTGAATACTCTGCTTGGAAACCAGCCCACCATGGGCGGCAGGATCCTTGTCGATCATGTGGATATGACGGGTCAGCTTGACCGGCTGCGCAGCTCTGTCTCCGTCGCGTTTCAGGCGTCCTAGCTCTTTGACCGCAGCATCGCGGACAACGTGGCCTATGCCAGCGACGCGCCGGACGGACAGCGGATCGAAGAAGCGTTGCACGCCTCCGGTTTGGGCGGGCTTGTCCGCGAACGCGGCACGGATTTCAAAGTGGGCAGCAAGGGAAAATTCCTGTCCGGCGGCGAACAGCGCCGCGTGGCGCTTTCGCGCGCCCTTTATAAAAACGCGCCGCTGTACTTACTCGACGAGCCTACGTCCGAGCTTGATTCCGAAACGAGCCGGGTCGTCATCGAGCAGATTCTGCGCCTAAAGCAGTCCGCGACCGTCATTGCGGCGTCCCACGACGCGACGCTGATCGAAAAGGCCGATGTTGTCGTGACGCTTTGAGTCGGTTGAGCAGGACTTCCCTGCATATCGTTTGTAGGCACATGATTATGTCAACTCGCTGCTCAACTTTCTTAAAATGCAGAACGATGATTCGCCATTTTTCGCCGCTTTCTGCATAGTATGAAGTGGAAGCATCCGAATGTGAAAAGAAAGCGAGGTTCCTCTGTTTATTTTTGACCTCTGCGTGGGAGAATAGAAACAGCGGCGCGAAACGCGCGCGTACTTTTTCCGCGGAGTGTGAAGCAAATGGATACGAACGTCAAACGCGGCGACATTTTCTACGCCGACCTGAGCCCGGTCGTGGGCAGCGAGCAGGGCGGGTGCCGGCCTGTGCTCATCGTGCAGAACGACACCGGCAACAAGCATTCGCCGACAGTCATCGCCGCCGCCATTACCAGCCAGACCGGCAAGGCGCGCCTGCCGACGCACATTTCGCTGACCGGCCACGACGTGGGCCTCACGAAGGACTCCGTCATTCTGCTTGAGCAGATCCGAACCATTGATAAGCGCCGCCTGCGTGAGCATACCGGCCATGCGGACCGCAGCGTCATGGAGCAGGTCGATTCCGCTCTTGCCGTCAGCTTCGGGCTTCAGGGCAGCTGAGCCGCCGCATGGAATATGGAAAGCACCTCCTGCATATCGTTTGCAGGAGGTGTTTTTATGCTTTCATATCCGATCACCGGCGTCCGCGAGGGGACGCTTCAGGCCGAGCGGGACGGCCTGTATTGGAACGTCAGCGCCGTATGCAGCAAGGACTGGGACTTTCCCATCCGTCTGATCGCCGAGACGGACGGCGCCCGCACCGTTCTGGGCGTCCCGCAGCCGGAGCCGGGCGGCCTCCGGCTGCGGGCAAGGCTCTCCAACCGGAGCTGCCCGTTTTCCGGGCAGACGCGCATCCTGACCGACCAGACGCCGGAGCCGGAACCTGAACCGGAACCCGCACCGGCGGAACCGGAGCTGCTCCCGTTCGAGCCGGAGAAGCCCTTTGAGCGCATTTCGGAGTTTTCCGTCATGAACGTTGCAGAACAGGGCGGAAAACCATACTGGAAAGTCCCCGGCTGACCAAAAAGGCTTCCCTTGTGCCAAAGGGAAGCCTTTGTCTGCCTCGTGTCAAATTGTCCAAAACAGCAGCAAATATTCAATATAAGATGTATATATCAACGAATATGATGAATATAATATTTTTTACTTGCATATTCATGCATAACGATGTATATTATAGCAAACAAAGCGCGATGGGCAGCATGGGAGGGGAACTGCATGAAAAAGGTATTTATCGACGGCAGCGCCGGGACAACCGGGCTTCGTATTTTTGACCGTCTGCATGGACGAACGGACATTCAGCTTCTGACGCTCCCGGAATCGGAGCGCAAGCTGGAGTCCAGCCGAAAAAGGCTGCTCAACGAGGCGGACGTCGTGTTTCTGTGCCTGCCGGACGATGCGGCGCGCGAGGCCGCGCCATGGGTCGAAAATCCCGATACCGTCGTGCTCGACACGTCCTCCGCGCACCGGACGGCGTCCGGCTGGTGCTACGGCTTCCCGGAGCTTTCTCCTGTGCAGGAGGCAAGACTGCGGCAGGCAAAGCGCATTGCCGTTCCCGGCTGCCACGCCAGCGGCTTTATCGCGCTGGTCTATCCGCTCATTTCCGCCGGACTGCTTGCGCCGGATGTGCTTCTGAGCTGCTATTCGCTGACCGGCTATTCCGGCGGCGGCAAAAAGATGATCGCGGAATACCGCGCGCCGGAGCGAAGTCCTCTCCTGAACGCGCCGCGCCAGTACGCGCTCGGCCAGACGCACAAGCACCTGAAGGAAATGAAGGCTGTCACTGGTCTTGCAAGCGAGCCGGTCTTCTGTCCGGTCGTCGCGGATTTCTACAGCGGTATGCAGGTGACGGTTCCGCTGTTTGCGGGCTGGCTGAAGCCGGGCGCAGGCATGGAGGAGGTAAAAAACGCCTACAAGGCGCTCTATACCGGCCCGGTCGTCTCCTATACGGACGCGGCGGATGAGGGCGGCTTCCTGTCCGCTGCCGCACAGTCCGGTCTGGACAGCATGAAGATCACGGTCGCGGGCAACGAGCAGCGGATGCTCCTGCTGGCCGTCTATGACAATCTCGGCAAGGGCGCGTCCGGCGCGGCAGTCGAGTGTATGAATTTGGTGACCGGCGCGGAAAAAACGCTGGGTCTGGAACTGTAACAGGGAGGAACCACAAATGAAACAGATCTCGGGCGGCGTCTGCGCCGCGACAGGATTTTCGGCCTCCGGCGTCCACTGCGGCATCCGGAAGAATAGAACAAAGCGCGATCTCGCGCTGATCTATTCCAGCGTCCCGGCCAGCGCAGCCGCCGTCTATACGACCAATCTGGTCAAGGGCGCGCCGCTCGTCGTGACGAAGCAGCATCTTGCCGATGGCAAGGCGCAGGCCATCATCTGCAACAGCGGCAACGCCAACACCTGCAACGCCAACGGCATCGAAATTGCAGAGCAGATGAGCAGTCTTCTGGGACAGGCCCTGCACATCAAGCCGTCCGACGTTGTAGTAGCTTCTACCGGTGTGATCGGCCAGCCGCTCGACATCGCGCCCATCGCCGCCGGGATCCCGGAGCTGGTCAAATGCCTCGGCCCGCACTCCGACGAGGCTGCCGAGGGCATCATGACCACCGACACCAGGCGCAAGGAGATCGCCGTCAGCTTCACCGCCGGCGGGAAGGAATGCAAGATCGGCGGCATCTGCAAAGGCTCCGGCATGATCCACCCCAACATGGCGACCATGCTCGTCTTCATCACGACCGACTGCGCTATTTCTCCTGCCATGCTTCAAAAGGCGCTTTCAACCGACATCGCCAACACCTTCAATATGGTCTCCGTTGACGGCGACACATCTACGAACGACATGGTGACGGTCCTGGCCAACGGCCTTGCGGGCAATGCGGAGATCACCGAAGAGGGCGCGGATTTCACCGCGTTCATGCAGGCGCTCAATACCGTGACCGTCTATCTCTGCCGCTGCATCGCGGGCGACGGCGAGGGCGCGACAAAGCTGCTCGAATGCAAGGTCTCCGGCGCGGAAACGCTGGACATTGCCAAAACCGTCGCCAAGAGCGTCATCTGCTCGTCCCTGACCAAGGCCGCCATGTTCGGAGCCGACGCAAACTGGGGCCGCATCCTGTGCGCCATCGGCTATTCCGGCGCGCCGGTCGACGTGAACAAAATCGACGTGCAGTTTGCGTCCAAGGCCGGAACCATTCTGGTCTGCGAAAACGGCGCAGGCGTTGATTTTTCCGAGGGACAGGCCAAGAAAATTCTGCTTGAGCACGAGATCGAAATTCTGATCGACCTCAAATCCGGCAGCGCAGCCTCCACAGCCTGGGGCTGCGACCTGACCTATGACTATGTAAAGATCAACGGCGATTACCGGACGTAACAGGGGGGAGCGGCATGGATATCACAAATGCACAGCGGGCCAGGGTTCTGGTTCACGCGCTGCCGTATATTCAGGATTACAGCGGCAAGATCGTCGTCGTCAAATACGGCGGCAACGCCATGATCTCCGAGCACCTGAAGGATTCCGTCATCCGCGATATCTGCCTGCTGCAGCTGATTGGCGTCAAGGTCGTGCTGGTGCACGGCGGCGGGCCGGAGATCACCGATGTGCTCGGCAAAATGGGCAAGAAAAGCACGTTCGTCGACGGCGTGCGCGTGACGGACGAGGAAGCCGTCGGCGTGGCGCTCATGGTGCTGGCGGGCAAGATCAACAAGACGCTCGTGAATCTGATTGAGCTTAAGGGCGGCAGCGCCATCGGCCTGTCTGGCCTCGACGGGCATATGCTCGAGGCGAAGATCAAAAAGCCAGAGCTTGGCTACGTCGGCGAGATCACGAACGTGAACGTCAAACCCATTCTGGACGTGCTCGACAAGGGCTATATCCCGGTCGTGTCCACGGTCGGCTATGACGATGCGGGCAATATCTACAACATCAACGCCGATACCGCCGCCGCACGCATTGCGGGCGGGCTTGGCGCGGAGAGTCTCATCGCCATGACGGATATCGCCGGGATCCTCAAGGACAAGGACGATCCGTCGACGCTCATCTCGTCCATCAAGGTCGATGAACTGCCGGAGCTTGTTTCCAGCGGCGTCATTCAGGGCGGCATGATCCCGAAGGCGGAATGCTGCCGCAGCGCCATCGAATGGGGCGTGAACCGCGTGTTCATCATCGACGGCCGCGTTCCGCACGCCATTCTGATCGAAATGCTGACAAATGAAGGCATCGGCACAATGTTCACCAGATAGGAGGAACGAACATGGATACACAAAAGCTTGACCAGACCTATATTGCGAACACCTACGCGCGCTTCCCCGTGACAATTGTAAAGGGCAAGGGTTCGCTCGTCTGGGACGATACGGGCAAGGAATATATCGACCTGTCGACCGGCATTGCCGTTGATATCTTCGGCGTGGCGGACGAGGAATGGATGGCCGCCGTCACCAAGCAGCTCGGCACGCTCCAGCATATTTCAAATCTCTATTATACGGAGCCATGCGTAAAGCTTGCGCAGATGCTCTGCGAAAAGACCGGCATGAAGAAGGTCTTCTTCGGCAATTCCGGCGCGGAGGCGAACGAGTGCGCCATCAAGGCCGCCCGGAAGTGGTCGGAGGAGAAAAAGGGCAAGGACTATTCCACCATCATCACCCTGAAAAACAGCTTCCATGGCCGCACGATCACCACCCTGGCCGCGACCGGTCAGGATGTCTTCCACCACGATTTTACCCCCCTGACCGAGGGTTTCGTCTATGCCGAGCCGAACGATCTGGCCAATCTCGAGCAATTGATCAAGGCCAACAAGTGTGCCGCCGTTATGATGGAGGTCGTGCAGGGCGAGGGCGGCGTCATGCCGCTGGACGAGGCGTATGTCAAGGGCGCGGCGAAGCTGTGCGAACAATATGATCTGCTTCTCATCTGCGACGAGGTGCAGGTCGGCAATGGCCGCAGCGGAAAGCTGTACGGCTATATGCACTACGGCGTGCAGCCCGATATCGTCTCCACGGCCAAGGGCCTTGCGGGTGGCCTGCCGCTCGGCGCGACGCTGCTGGGCGAAAAGGTGCAGGATGTGCTTTCCGCTGGAACGCACGGCTCGACCTTCGGCGGCAACCCCGTCTGCTGCGCAGGCGCAATCAACGTCCTGAGCCGTCTGGACGAGAAGATGCTTGAAGGCGTAGAAGAACGCTCTGCGTATATCAAACAGGAATTGGCCGGCGCGAAGGGCGTGCTCGGTGTGTCCGGCCTCGGCCTGATGCTCGGCATCCAGACGGAGAAAAACGCCTCCGACATCATTGCCGCCTGCCGCGAAAAGGGCGTTCTGGTCATCAAGGCCAAAGACAAGCTCCGCCTCCTGCCCGCCCTCAATATCCCGATGGAGCAGCTGCAAAAAGCAGTCGCCGTCATCAAGGAATGCTGCGCGGAATAAGGCTTCTCTGAAAAGGGAGCTGGCGCGAAGCGCCTGAGGGGCAGCAGCAGGAAGCTGTGAGAAGCGAAAGTCTTCCGGCAAATTCGTATGCACTTCCATACTTCAGCGTAGGGGTCGATGCCCATCTTCGGCGCTAAGAGCCGCGCAAAGCGCGGTTGCGCCTCGAAACTATCCTGCGGGCATCGCATAGGCCCAGCAGAACGCACAGGTTTTACGGAGGTTTCCGGCGAATTCGCAATTTCCCAATGGGCCGACAGAGTCGTCGGCCCCTACAAGCGGATCTCCAATATTTCTCAGTATAACGCACAAAACAGGCACAGCCCGCGAAGGCTGTGCCTGCTCCTTTTATCTGCAGATCATAAGCTCGCTGTGTTCCAGAAAATACGGCTCTCCGCCGGAGAACCGGAAGCGGTACGTGTCGATGTGCGATTCCAGAAGCCCGGTTTCGTCGCCGGACAGGATCTGTGCGCGAAGCGTCTCCCATTCCGCATCCCCGACCGGGTGCTCTGTCGCCAAAAACGTCAGCTGCATCGTGTAAACCGTCTTGCCATCCAGAACGTCTGCTTCCAGCGAATCGAGCCGCACGAGCGGCTTCTGCCCGGCATCGGCATGGCTCAGAGAATAACCGCCGTCTTTAAATTCCCAGACGTCCGGCAGATCGTCAAAACTCAGCCGCCGGATGGGGAAATACTTCGAGATATTGGCATAGGCCCAGTCTGGCTCGATCAAGCCTTCTGCGTCCAGCGTCTCCTGATTGACCGCGTACAGCCATGTGAGATACGCCGAAGCGCCGTCCGGCAGGCCATGATTTTCATCTTCCGCCGTCTCGTCAGACCAGAAAACCGGCAGCTTGTCCAGTCGCCATTGGACAGCAAAATCGAACCACTGCGCAAAGACCGCGCGCTGCGCGTCTGTCTCCTCCCGGCGCACCAGCATGGTGTCCAGATCCAGCGTAAACGCCTCGCTTCCGCCGCCCGGCAGGCCGGAGATCGTCAGCCGCATCTCATGCTCTGTCATGGAGACCGACCAGACCGTGTCATAGCTCCACAGTCCGAGCGGGGAAAGCTCGCGGTAATGCCCGTCCAGATAGTTCGCAAAGCATTCGAAGGGGATCTTCTGATAGACGCTGCTGAGCAGCGCGTTATACGTGTATGTCCTGACATCCTCCGGCGCGTCGTCTCCGACAGATGCCTGATAGCAGCGGAACCGCGTGTCGCTGACAAGTCCTGTCTCTCTGTGATAGATCAGCTCGTCCAAGACCTCATCCTGTGCGTCGCGGCGATAGATGGTCAGGCAGGCGACCGTATCGCTCAGCCGCTCGGCGGTCCAGCGCGATTCTGCGTCGAATGCGCCGCGCACCTCCAGCTCATCAAACTTGTCCAGCAGATAGGCGCAGAACGCGGCTTGCTCGCTGTCCGAAAGAACCGATGCGCCCGCTTGCTCCACGGGCGTCTTCAGCTGTTCGTCCGCTGGTTCCGCGTCATCGACCCGCGCCGCGATAAGCGCCTCCGGCGGTTCGACCTCCGAGGCAGGCGTTTCCTGCGGAACGCTGTCCATCATGGTACACCCCGCCGCAAGCGCGGCGATCAGCACCGCGGCAAGCGCCGGTATTACCGGCTTCATGAACGCACGGATGCGCGCCCAGGGCTGCTCCGTCACGGCCCGCACCGTGTCTTCCAGATCAAGCTTCTTTTCCATGCGTACCGCCTCCTTTGGTTCTGTTTGTAATCTCAGGATACCATGGCTGTTTATGTGTGTCAAGGGCGTTATTCTGCGGGTTTTCCCAACTGATAGAAAGCCACGGCACTGGCTGCGGCGACGTTCAGCGAGTCGACGCCGTGGTGCATGGGGATGCGAACGGTATAGTCGCAGGCGGCGATCGTCGCGTCTGCAAGCCCGTCGCCCTCCGTGCCCATCACGACGGCGAGCTTCCGCTCGGCTGCAAGGCGCGGATCGTCCAGCCGGACGGAATCGTCCCGCAGCGCCATGGCCGCCGTGCGGAAGCCGAGCGTGTGCAGAAGCTCTGTCCAGCCCTCCGGCAGATAGGCCCACGGCACCTGAAAAACCGTGCCCATGCTCACGCGCACCGCGCGCCGGTATAATGGGTCGCTGCCCGCGCTCGTCAGCAGCACCGCGTCCATGCCAAGCGCTGCCGCAGAGCGGAAGATCGCGCCGAGGTTCGTGGGGTTCATCACGTTTTCCAGCACCGCCACGCGCGACGCGTCCTGCAGCAGCACTGCCGGGTCGCGCAGCTTCGGCCTGCGCATCGCACAGAGCATCCCGCGCGTGAGATGAAAGCCCGTCAGCTGCGTCAGAACGTCCAGCTCCGCCGCGTAGACCGGCACGTCCGGGCACCGCGCCAGCAGCGCCGCGCCCTTGCCCTCAATATGCTTCTGCTCCATCAGAAACGACACCGGCGCGCAGCCCGCGTCCAGCGCCCGGCCGATGACCAGCGGGCTTTCGGCCACGAACAGCGCGTTTTCCGGGTCGGCGCGGTTCACCAGCTGGTTTTCCGTCAGCCGCGCGTAAACATCCAGCTCCGGCGCGTTAAAATCGGTGATCTGATGAATTTCCATGTTTTTTCGTCCCTTTTCGTCAGAATAGCTGTATTATAGCATTGACAAGCGGAGGCCGCAACTTTTATAATCGCATCGAATACAGATAAAGCGAGGATCAGACCATGTATCAGCTTGCAATTTTTGACCTGGACGGGACGCTGCTCGACACGCTGGCCGATCTGCGGCAGGGACTGAATTATGCGCTTTCCACGCAGGGCTTTGCGCCCAGAACGCTTCCGGAGGTGCGCGCGTTTGTCGGCAACGGCATCCGGAAGCTGATCGAGCGCGCCGTCCCCGCAGGCACGGACGAGGCGCAGATCGAAGCGGTCTTCGAGGCGTTCAATCCCTATTACGCCGTCCACTGCGCGGATTTTACAACGCCCTATCCCGGCATTTTGGAGCTGCTGCGGCAGCTGCAGGCGGACGGCGTCGTGTCCGCCGTCGTGTCCAACAAGCCGGATTATGCCGTGAAAACGCTCTCTGCGCAATATTTCCCGGGACTTCTGGCCGCAAGCGCGGGCGCGAAGGACGGCGTGCGAAAAAAGCCCTGCCCGGACGCCGTGTTCGAGGTCGTCCGGCAGCTGGGAGCCGAGGCACTGCGCGCCGTCTATATCGGTGACTCCGAGGTCGACGTGGCCACGGCCCGGAACGCGGGCCTGCCCTGCATTTCAGTCAGCTGGGGCTTCCGCGACCGGGATGTGCTCGTCAACGCGGGAGCCGAAACCATCTGTGACAGTATGAACGCGCTCTACCGTGCGCTGCGGGAGGGCTGAGGCGCGCATGGAGCGGAAAAATAACTACGAGATCCAGGCCGGACAGGCGCGGAAGCTGTTCTGCGCGCACGATCTGGACGCAGTCGCCCGCGCGCACGGATTGCGGACGGACGGGGATTTTTTATATCTGCGCCTGCTCAGTGAGGACTACCGCGTCAGCCGTGCAGACGGATATATCGCGCGCCGGGACTCCGGCGCGTGGCTCCCGGCGGACGGGTTTGACGAGACGCTCACGATCTTCGACCTGCTCTGCGACGCGAAGCCGGGCCGCAGAGCGGCAGGGGCGTGGAAAACGACGCTGGATTTCGGCGGACAGGTCCACCGGGGCCTGATGGAGCCGAATCGCGCGGACGCGCTGGAGCTGCTGTACGACCGGCGGCCGGAGCTGCTGGAGCGCGCCTGCCTGCGCCTCGGCGGCACGCCGATGGCGGGCGCGGATGTGAGCTTTTCGCTGCCGTTTTTCGAGGAGCTTCGCATTGCCGTCCAGTTCTGGCACGGCGACGACGAATTTGCGCCCCGTCTGCGCGTCCTGTGGGACGCGAACGCGGATCAGTATCTGCGCTATGAGACGATGTATTATGCCATCGGCCTGCTCAAATCCCGCCTGCGGGCATATGGCGGGGAATAAAAAGCAGCGTGTATGCAGCCCTTGCATACACGCCGGTTCCCATGTATAATGAAGCAAACAAAAAAAGAGGTACTGCCATGCTTGATTCCTATCTTTCCGCGCTCTGCCAATACGCCGTGCGCACGGGGCTGATCCAGACGGACGATGTGGTCTGCTGCCGCAACGCGCTGCTGGAAGCGCTTGCGCTTGATTCCTTTGACGAGGCTGCCGCGCCTGCGGAGGCGCCGCTTGCCGAGCTTTTGCAGACTTTGACGGACGACGCCGTTTCGCGCGGCGTGTGCCCGGACAATCAGACCGCGCGCGATCTGTTCGACACGAAGCTCATGGGCGTCCTCACGCCCCGACCGCATGAGGTCCGCACCAGCTTCCGCACGCTCTATGAAGTCTCCCCGCGCGAAGCGACCGACTGGTTCTACCGCTTCAGCCAGGATACCAACTATATCCGCCGCGACCGCATCGCGAAGGATAAGAAGTGGACGTATACCTGCGAATACGGAACGCTTGACATCACCATCAACCTGTCCAAGCCAGAAAAGGACCCGCGCGCCATCGCTGCTGCCAAAAACGCGCCGCAGTCCGGCTACCCCAAATGTGCCCTGTGCGCGGAAAACGAAGGCTACGCGGGCCGCATGAACCACCCGGCCCGGCAGAACCACCGCATCATTCCGCTGCAGCTGGACGGCGGAGACTGGTATCTGCAGTATTCCCCATATGTTTATTACAATGAGCACTGCATCGTCCTGAACGCGGCGCATACGCCCATGCGCATCTCCGACGCGACGTTCCGGCGGCTGCTGGATTTTACGAAGCAGTTCCCGCACTATTTCCTCGGCTCCAACGCCGATCTGCCCATCGTCGGCGGCTCGATCCTGAGCCACGACCATTTTCAGGGCGGACACTATACCTTCGCCATGGAAAAAGCGCCGGTCGAGCTGCCGGTCACGTTCACGGGCTTCGAGGATGTCCGCGCCGGGATCGTCAAATGGCCCATGTCCGTGTTGCGCCTGACCGGCTCAGACCCTGACCGGCTGTGTGCACTGGCGGATAAAATCCTTGCCGCGTGGCGCGGCTATACGGACGAAGCCGCCATGATCTTCGCCGAAACGGACGGCGTTCCGCACAACACCATCACGCCCATCGCCCGCCGCCGGGAAGATGCGTTTGAGCTTGACCTCGTCCTGCGCAACAATCTGACGACGGCGGAGCATCCGCTGGGCCTGTACCATCCGCACGAGGCGCTGCACCACATCAAAAAGGAAAACATCGGCCTGATCGAGGTCATGGGCCTCGCCGTCCTGCCGTCCCGGCTGGACAGAGAGCTTGCGCTTTTGACAGACGCGATCTTGCAGAACCGCGACCTGCGCGCCGACGAGACGCTGCAGAAGCACGCGGGCTGGGCGGAGGAGCTGAAGACGCGGCACGCGTTCACGCCGGAAAACGCAGAGGAAATCCTGCGGCAGGAGGTCGGCGCAGTCTTCATGCAGGTGCTGGAGGACGCAGGCGTCTACAAATGCACCCCGGAGGGTCGCCGGGCCTTCCTCCGGTTTGTACAGAGCGTATAAAGCAAATAAAAGCGCCTTCTCTGCGGAGGGGGCGCTTTTGCTGTGCCAAGTGCGCAGGCACGTTCGAATTGCCGGAGCTTTTGAAAAGAGGGCTTGACAAATTAGAGACATTGAACTGCAATTCATAGCACAGTTATGAAACGATGTTATGAATGAAATGGAGGCGGCGGTATGGCCAAACAGATCGAAGGGGCTTCCGAGCGGATCTTGAGCTGCGCCAGAGCGGAATTTCTGGATAAGGGCTAATCTTCATAAATCTTTAACATTCTTCCGCTTGTTTTTTCGCTTGATTTCGGGTACTATTTTCTTTACTAATGAATGGAGTATTTGGCTATGAAGGAAAAGAACCGTCAGAGGCGGCTGCGGCTGGCCGCGGAGGCGAAGAAGAAGCCTGCTGTGTTTACCGTCTATATCATTCTGCGTCTGATCGTCGTGGCGATCCTCGTCTCGTCGATTCTGCGCGGCGAATATGAAAACGCGGCGATCTGCCTGCTGGTGCTGTTTTTGTTCCTGCTGCCGCTGTTTGTGCAGAAAAACTTCGGCATCGAGCTGCCGGGCACGCTGGAGATCATCATTCTGGTGTTCATCTTCGCCTCGGAAATTCTGGGCGAACTGGGCTGCTTTTTCATCAATGTTCCAAACTGGGATTCCATTCTGCACACGACGACGGGCTTTTTGTGCGCGGCATTTGGCTTCGCGCTCATTGATATCCTGAACCGCAACGACAAGATCAAGTTCCAGCTGTCTCCCATTTATGTGGCGCTCGTTGCGTTCTGCTTCTCGATGACCATCGGCGTTCTGTGGGAGTTTTTTGAATTCGGCATGGACAGGCTGTTCCACATGGACATGCAGAAGGACACGATCGTAAGCTCGATCACCTCCGTCATGCTCGACCCGACGAACAGGAATATCCCTATCACGATTGACAATATCACCTCCGTTGCCGTCAACGGGCAGGATCTGGGCTTCAACGGCTATCTCGATATCGGCCTGTATGACACGATGGAGGATTTGTTCGTCAACTTTATCGGTGCGCTGACGTTCAGCGTATTCGGCTATTTCTATATCAAGCACCGCGGCAAGGGCCGCATCGCAAAAGCATTTATCCCCACTATCACGGAAAATAAGAAGGAGTCAGACCATGCACAGTCGTCCGAACAGGCAGTGGAAGATCGGGACAGTTGAAAATTGCCGCCACCACTGGTATCTTCTGATCTGGATCGTCTATTTCGTTCTGTTTTATATTGCCGAGCACGTTGTAACCGACCACTACTGGGTGTCCTATCTGCCGCTCGACGACAAGATCCCATTCTGCCGGTATTTTATCATTCCCTACTGTATGTGGCACCCGCTGCTGTTTGCCATGACGCTGTACCTCATGTGGTACGACGTGCCCGCGTTCAAGCGGTTCATGGTGTATATCGGCCTTGGCTTCGGCGGCTCGATCCTGTTCTGCCTGATCTTCCCGAACGGACAGGATCTGCGCCCGACGGAATTCGCGCAGCACGATTTCTTCATCTGGCTCGTGCAGCGCATTTATACCGCTGACACCAACACGAACGTGCTGCCCAGTATGCACGTCATCGGCTGCGCGGCGCTGACGCTGGCCTGCTTTGATTCGGAGCCGCTCTGCAGGCGGCACTTGCAGTGGGTCGCGCTGCCGCTGGGGCTGCTGATCTGCGCGTCGACGGTGCTCGTCAAGCAGCACTCGATCCTCGACGTGTTTGTCGCCATCCCGGTCAGCGCGGTACTGTATTTCATCGTATACCACAGAGCGTTCCGCAAAAAGCGGAAACACGCATGAATTTTCTGAAAAAAGCGCGGAAAACCGCGCTTTTTTCTTGATTTTCCTATGTAAGTATGAGATATTAACAAAATTTCACTGAAAAGGCTGTGTTGGAATTATGAGCATCCTGGAAATTCTTCTGCTGGGCATCGGACTGTCGATGGACGCGTTTGCGGTGTCGATCTGTAAGGGCCTTTCGACGAAAAAGCTGCAATTCAAGCACTATTTGATCATCGGCGCATGGTTCGGCGGCTTTCAGGCGCTGATGCCGACCATCGGCTATTTTCTTGGCTCGACGTTCGAGCAGTACATCACAGCCTTTGACCATTGGGTCGCGTTCGTGCTGCTGGCCGCTATCGGCGCGAACATGATCAAGGAGAGCTTCTCCAGGGAGGAATCTGAAACAAGCGCCTCGTTTGCGTTCAAAACAATGCTGCTGATGGCGCTGGCCACGAGCATCGACGCGCTGGCTGTCGGCATCACGTTTGCGCTGCTGCCGGACGTCAATGTGCCGCTGGCCGTCTGTCTGATCGGCATCACCACGTTTCTCTGTTCCGCCGCCGGACTTCGGGTCGGCAATCTCTTCGGCCTGCGCTACAAGGCGAAGGCCGAGCTGGCAGGCGGCATCATCCTGATTCTGATCGGCCTGAAGATTTTGCTTGAGCATCTGGGCGTGATCAGCTTCTGAAGCTTCTCTCCGGCAGGGCCTCCTGCCGGAGATTTTTGCAGAATCAAAAACGCTTCGGGCATTTTTCGTGTCCCGAAGCGTTTTTTGATGTATTTGGTCTTTATTTTGCGTAGATCAGTCCGACCAGCCAGTTCAGCGTTTTGGCCGGGAGGATTTTGACGAGGAAGCAGAAGAATTTGTATTGCAGGCCAATCGTATTGATGGGCCGGACGCTCTTTTTGTCCGCGACGTGCGCAATAAATGCGCCCGCCTTTTCCGGGGCCATGCCGTTCTGCTCGTCGCGCTCCATGCCCGCGACAGAGCGCGCGATGCGCCCGCCGTAGACGTCGTCCCCCTCCGGGTTCTTTTCCCGCGCGGCGGTGAAGCCCGTGCGGATATCGCCCGGCTGGACACAGCAGACCTGAATGCCGAAGGGCTTGACCTCGTTCGCAAGCGCCATGGTATAGGAGTTGATGGCGGCCTTGCTGGCCGAATAATAGGTCTGGAACGGGATGGGGATCGCGCCTGCGACGGAGCTCAGGTTCACAATGCGGCCATGGCACTGCCGCCGCATCACCGGCAGCACTTGCCGGTTCATGCGCACCATACCGAAGAAGTTCACGTCCAACTGGTGCTGCGCGTCCGCCGTCTTCGTGAATTCGACCGCGCCGGAAATGCCGAAGCCCGCGTTGTTGATGAGCACGTCAATGTGGTCTTCCTGCTTTAAAATTTCCTGCACGGCTGCGGCAAGCGTCTCTTCCTTTGTGACGTCGGCCATGATGTGCTTCATGCCGGGCGCGCCCTCGGCTCGTCTGGACAGCTCATAGACCGTGTAGCCCTTTTCAAGCATCGCCTGCGCCGTGCACAGGCCGATGCCGGACGTGCCGCCGGTGATGACGCATACCTTTTTTACAGGCGTCACAGGTCATACCCCCTTAAAACATCGGCGATCACGCCTACAGCCTCGTCGATCAGCGCATGGGTGTGCGTAGCCATCAGGCTCGTGCGCAGCAGGCACTCATGCGGAGCCGCCGCGGGCGGCAGGGAGGAATTGACGTAGACCCCGCGCTCATACAGCTTCTTCGCGATGGTGAGCGTCGGGACCGGCTCGTAGGTATAGATTGGGATAATGGGAATACGGTCGCCGTTGGACGGGCGCATTTTGATGTTCCGCTCGTTCAGAAGACCGCGCATATAAAGCGCATTTTCCTGCAGCTTCGTCACCAGCTCCGGGTGCGCCTCCAGCTCGCGGAGCGCGGCAAGCGCCGCAGCGGCGTTCGCGGGCGGGATGGACGCGGAGAAGATGAACGGGCGGGAGCTGTGGCGCACGAAGTCGGCTACGCGGCTGCTGGAGGCCATATAGCCGCCGAGGGAAGCGAGCGACTTGGAGAACGTGCCCATGTAGATATCGACCTGATCCTCGAGCCCGTAATAGCTTGCCGTGCCGCGGCCGCCCTCGCCGATGACGCCGAGGCCGTGCGCGTCGTCGACCATGACGCGTGCGCCGTATTTCTGCGCCAGCGCGCAGATCTCGGGCAGGTTGGCAATGTCGCCGCCCATGGAGAACACGCCGTCGGTCACGATCAGGCAGCCCGCCGTCTCCGGCACCTTCTGGAGCTTCTTTTCAAGGTCTGCCATATCGTTGTGCTGGTAGCGCAGCATCTTGCCGTAGGACAGCTTGCAGCCGTCATAGAGGCTGGCATGGTTCTCACGGTCCATGATGACATAGTCATGCAGGCCGACAATGGCGCTGATGACGCCGAGATTGGACTGGAAGCCCGTCGAGAAGGTCACAACGGCGTCCTTGCGCAGAAATTTTGCCAGCTCGTCCTCAAGCTCCAGATGCAGCTTGAGCGTGCCGTTCAGGAAACGGGAGCCGGAGCAGCCGGAGCCGAGCGTCTCATAGGCGTGCATACCGGCTTTGACGACTGCTTCGTTCGTCGTCAGGCCGAGATAGTTGTTGGAGCCGAGCATGATACGGCGCTTGCCCTCCATAATGACCTCGGTATCCTGCCGGGATTCGAGCGCGTGGAAATAGGGATAGATGCCCAGATCCCGGACCTCATCCTGAATATAGCGCTGATTGCATTTTTCGAAAATATCCATAGTGTCCTCCTTCGTTACAGAAGCGTACCGAGCGCCAGCAGCACGCGTTCTGCGCTGCAAAGCTCCTCGGGCGTGAACTGCGCGGAGAGCGCAGCGACCTTTTTCTGCATTTCTTCTTCATTTTCATCAAAATAACCGGAAAACTTCTCCGAGGTCGTCAGCACGATCTCGCGCCGGTCGTGCGCCTGTACCGTTTTGTTCAGATACCCCTTTGACACAAGCTGATTGACCTTATAGGTCGCGTTCGGCTGGGAAATGCCGATGGTTTCGGCAAACTGGGAGATCGTCGGGCTTCCGAGCAGATGAATGATATCCGCGGAAAAGGCTTCCGTCGCGCTGAGACTGCCTGGCTTTTCCCGCACGGCGGCAAACAGCTTCTGATAGCAGAACAGGCGGTATTTGCGGAACAGCGCCTCGATGGTCTGAAGCAGCATGGCGGCTCCTTTCATTGCATAAAAAATTTTAATTAAAAATTTTTAAGTATCACAAGTATAGCGCGGACTCCTGAATCTGTCAAGAAATTTCTGTGCAAATTCGGCTGTATGTGTTATACTGAACTGGAATAGGAGGCTTGGTTTATGAAGATTCTCACCATTATCGATATGCAGAAGGATTTTATTGACGGCGCGCTGGGGACGAAGGAGGCCGTTTCGATCGTGCCGAAGGTCGCGGCGCGGCTGAAAAAAGCGCGGGAGGACGGGGAAACGGTCGTCTTCACGCGCGATACGCACCATGCGGATTACCTGTCCACGCAGGAGGGCCGGAATCTTCCGGTCCCGCACTGCATAGAGGAAACGGAGGGCTGGCAGATCGACGCGGCGCTGCCGGTTCTGGACGCGCCGGTCTTTGACAAGCCCGGCTTCGGCTCCCCGGCCCTGATCGACTATCTCAAGGGTCTTCCGGAGCTGGAGCGCGTTGAGTTCATCGGCCTCTGCACCGACATCTGCGTCATTACGAACGCGATGATGACAAAGGGCGCGCTGCCGGAGGTTCCGCTTTTCGTCCGTGCAGACTGCTGCGCAGGCGTGACCCCGGAAAGCCATGAAACGGCGCTGAATGCGATGAAAATGTGTCAGATCGAGATCGTGTGAAGGCTTGACATACTGTTTCAGTCCGTTATAATGAAAGTCAGTACAGAAATGGGGTGTGGCGACTATGCTCGAAGACCGGGATTATCAGGAAATTGCCCATATGTTCAAGGTCATTGTGGAAAGTGACATCGGCCCAAAGCTCAATAAGCTTGCAGAAGGGCAGCAGGTTCTTCTGGAAACGCTTGCACCTAGGGTGTATCTGAAAACTCCCAACGCACCCGGACAGCGGATCTTTTCACGCTGCGCTGCACCATTTTTCCTTGAAATACGTCAGTATTCCTGCGAAAAAATGTCTTGCTCAGCGCAAAAATTTCTCGCTGCCGGTCACATTGGGAGTTTTCAGATACACCCTAAGAACCGTGTAGAAGAGCTGGAAGACGAGGTTTCTTTCCTGAAGTCGCTTATCTGTATGCACAGTGAACAGATCGCGGAGCTGAAAAAGAAAATCGGCGCATAAAAAAGGGGCTGCTCGGAAGCAGCCCCTTTTTGTTTTATCCTGTCACAGCTCGCCGGGGAACAGCGCATCGATGGCGGCTGCGGCTGCGGCCTGCTCGGCGCGCTTTTTGCTGCTGCCGCTGCCCTTGCCGCAGGGCCTGCCATTGAGCAGCACCTCGACCTCGAATTTCTTGTCGTGATCCGGGCCGGATTCGCCGATCAGCTCATAGTGGAGCACCTGATCCTTTTTTCGCTGCACCAGCTCCTGCAGCGCGGTCTTATAGTCGAAATTATGCGGCTTGCCTGCCGGAACGTCGCAGAGGATCAGGCGGTCGATGATCTCCTTTGCGGCGGAGAAGCCGCCGTCCATGTAGCTGGCCGCGATCACGGACTCCATAGCGTCGGAGACGATGGAATCGCGCTTGCGGCCGCCGCCGTGCTCCTCGCCGTGGCCGAGCAGCAGGAAGCTTCCGAGGCTGATCGTGCCCGCCGCGCGGGCCAGATTTTTCTCACAGACAAGATCGGCGCGGATGCGCGTCAGCTCGCCCTCCGGCCTGTCCGGAAAGCTCCGGTACAGATAATCCGCCACGACGAAGCCCAGAATCGAGTCGCCTAAAAATTCCAGCCGTTCGTTGTCGCGCAGACCGCGCTCGCGGTTTTCATTGGCATAGGAGCTGTGTGTCAGCGCGTTTTCGAGAATGCTCTTGTCCCGGAACGTGTAGCCCAGCCCGGCTTCCAGTTCACTCAGCATGTTGATACTCCTTTGGTATGACCATATGGTCCATATTTGCGGCCAGCGTCGCGGCCACATCCGCCTCGACAGCGCCGATGGCCTGCCGGATGGCGTTGCGGATGGCCAGCGCGTCGGATGAGCCGTGCGCCTTGATCACGGGCTTACTCAGGCCGATGAGGGCCGTGCCGCCCGTCTCGCGGTAGTCCATCTTTTTCTTGAACGCCTTCACGCCGTCCATGCACAAAAGCGCCGCCAGCTTGGTCAGTACGTTTTTCTTGAACATGTCCTTCATCATGGAGGCCATGAACAGCGCCGTGCCCTCAATGCCCTTGAGCAGGATATTGCCCGAGAAGCCGTCGGCCACGACCACGTCCGCGCCGCCCAGCGGCACATCGCGCGCCTCAATGTTGCCGGTAAAGTTGATCGCCCCGGCCTCGCCTGCCTGCTTCAGGAGCGGATAGACGGCCTTTTGCAGCTCGCCGCCCTTGGAATCCTCTGCACCGATGTTCAAAAGCGCGACACGCGGGTTTTCGATACCCAGCACCTTTTCGGCGTAATACGAGCCCATGAACGCAAATTGCAGCAGAAATTCCGGCGTGCAGTCGGCCGTCGCGCCGCAGTCGATGAGCACGGCCTCCCGGCCGGTCTTCGTCGGGATCTGCGGAGCCATGGCGGCGCGGCGGATGCCCTTGACGCGCCGGACGGTCAGCGTTGCGGCGGAGAGCAGCGCGCCGGTCGAGCCTGCGGAGACGAACGCGTCTCCGCCGCCCTCCTTCAGCATATTCAGGCCCACGACCATGCTGGAATCCTTTTTCTTTTTTACGACCGTCGCCGGATCGTCGTGCATATCCACGACGTCGTCCGCGTTGGCGATCTCCACGCCCTTGGGAAGCGTTTCGATGCCTTGATCCTTCAGCGCACGCAGGATCGCCTCGCCGCGTCCGACCAGCACGACCTCGCAGCCGAAGTCCTTTGCCGCCTGGATCGCGCCCAGCGCGATCTGGTCAGGGGCGTTGTCGCCGCCCATGGCGTCTACCAGAATTCTCATGTTGCTTCCTCCTGCCCTGTCATTTGATCGATAAGCGCAAGCGACCGCTGCGCGATGGCGAGATTTTTATTGGCTTTTCCCTTGACGCGGCGGTCAAGCGGCGTCAGAATGCCGAAATTCACGTTCATCGGCTGGAACGAGCCGACGCTCGTATCCGAAATGTACGCCGCCAGCGCGCCGATGGCTGTTTCGCGCGGGAAATCGGGAAGCGGCTCGCCCTTGAGCTTTGCCGCCATGCTGACACCCGCAAGATAACCGGAGGCCGTCGATTCGACATAGCCCTCCACGCCCGTCATCTGACCTGCAAACGCGACCAGCGGGTTCTGCCTATCGGCATAGTACCGGTCAAGCAGGCGAGGGGAATCGAGGAAGGTGTTGCGGTGCATCACGCCGTAGCGGACGAATTCCGCGTCGTGCAGCGCGGGGATCATGGAAAATACGCGCTTCTGCTCCGGGAATTTCAAATGGGTCTGGAAGCCGACGATATTATAGACGGAGCCTGCGGCATTATCCCTGCGCAGCTGCACGACGGCATACGGCTCATGCCCCGTCTTCGGGTCCTTGAGGCCCACGGGCTTCAACGGGCCGTAGCGCAGGGTATCGATGCCGCGCCGGGCCATGACCTCGACGGGCATACAGCCCTCGAATACGTGCTTGTCCTCAAAGCCGTGCACCGGCGCTTCCTCCGCCGAGCTGAGCGCGTCGACAAAGGCAAGGTATTCATCCTTATCCATTGCACAGTTGACATAATCTGCGTCACCACGGTCGTACCGGGACGCGAACCACGCTTTGTCCATATCGATGGACGAGAAGGTCACGAGCGGCGCAGCGGCGTCAAAGAAGCTCATGTACTCCTGCCCGCCGAAATAGCGCTGGATCGCAGCGCTCATCGCGTCGGAGGTCAGGGGACCGGTCGCAATGATGACCGGGCCTGCCGGGACCTCGGTTTCCTCCGCCTCCACGACGGTGATGTTGGGGTGCGACTTGATTTTTTCTGTCACCATGCCGGAAAAGCCGTAGCGGTCGACGGCTAATGCGCCGCCTGCCTCGACGCGGTTTGCCTCCGCGCAGGTCAGGATCAGGCTGTGCAGCCGCCGCAGCTCTTCTTTCAAAAGGCCAACGGCGTTTTCCAGCCGGTCGCCGCGCAGGGAGTTGGAGCAGACAAGCTCCGCAAAGTCCGCGCAGTGGTGTGCGGGCGTCATTTTGTGCGGCTTCATCTCGGTCAGCGTCACATGAATGCCGCGCTCGGCCAGCTGCCACGCGGCCTCGCAGCCCGCAAGACCCGCGCCGATCACTTTCACTTCCAGCATATTGGGGCGTCCTTTCTATCTCTGTATCAGAACGGAAGATCGTCTTCCGGCTCGGTCTTTTTGGCGGCCTTTTTCGCAGCCGGCTTCTTGGCCGCGGGCTTTTTTGCTGCTGCCTTCTTCGCGGCAGGCTTCTTTGCAGCTGCCTTTTCGGCGGGCTTTTTGGCCGCCGTTTTTTTCGCGGCCTTTTTCTCCTCCGCCTGCTTCTGCGCGGCTTCGGCAGCAGCCTCTGCATTGGATTCTGCAGTCGCGGCCTCGCCGGAGGCTGTGGACTTGCGGCGGTAGCCGCGCTTGTCCTCCGGCAGGAAGTTCGAGCACTCGGGATTCGCGCAGAACGGCTTCATTGCGCCCTTGCCGGAGCGCTTGAACATCGTCTGGCCGCAGACCGGGCAATCCTGATCCGTCGGCACGTCCCACGTCATAAAGCCGCAGGCCGCGCCGCGCTCACACGCGTAATAGGCGTAGCCGCGCTTGCTCTTGCGCTTCAGAATCGCGCTGCCGCACTTCGGACAGCGGCCCGGCATTTTTTCCGTAATCGGCTTTGTAAACTTGCAGTCCGGGTAGCCGGGGCAGGCGAGGAATTTGCCGAAGCGGCTCGTTTTCACGACAAGGTTACGGCCGCAGATCTCGCATTTTTCATCCGAGACCTCATCCGGCACCTTGAGGCGGGTGTCCTTCAGCGCCTCCTCCGCATCGACCATTTCCTGATGGAAGCCGGTGTAGAACTCCTCCAGCACGCTCTTCCAGCGGCGCTGTCCGGCCTCGACCTGGTCGAGCTGCTTTTCCATGTCGGCGGTGAATTCGACGCTGATGATATTGGGGAAGCGGTCCATCATCAGCCCGTTGACTACCTCGCCGAGCTTCGTCGGCGAGAGCTTTTTGTCGGTCTTGATGACGTATTCGCGATCCTGGATCGTGGCGATGATCGCCGCGTAGGTCGACGGACGGCCGACGCCCTTTTCCTCCATCGCGCGCACTAAAGACGCCTCCGTATAGCGTGCGGGCGGCTGGGTGAAGTGCTGCTGCTTGTCAAAGCCGGAGGCCGTGAGCGCCTCGCCGGGGGCAAGGTCGGGCAGCGGGGAATCGAGCTTTTCCTGCTCGTCGTCGCGGCCTTCCTCATAAATGGCGGTAAAGCCGGAGAATTTCATGCTCTGGTGGGTCGCGCGGAAGACATGGCTGCCGCAGGCGGCCTCAATCGCCGTCACGTCGTACAGCGCATTGGTCATCTGCGACGCGATGAAGCGGCTCCAGATGAGCTTATAGAGCCGGTACTGCTCCTTGGTCAGATCATGCTCGACCGCCTCGGGATAGAGCGCGACATTTGACGGGCGGATGGCCTCGTGCGCGTCCTGCGCGCCGGATTTCGGCTTATAGCGGCGGGGTTCGGCGTAATAGGCTGCGCCGTAGCGGCTGCGGATCGCGTCGCCTGCAGCGGCCAGCGCCTCCTCGGAGATACGCAGGGAATCGGTACGCATGTAAGTGATCAAGCCGACAGAGCCCTCACCGGAGATCTCTACGCCCTCGTAAAGCTGCTGCGCGATCATCATTGTGCGGCGTGGGGTCATGTTGAGTTTGCGCGATGCCTCCTGCTGGAGCGTTGAGGTGATGAAGGGCGGCGCAGGGGTGCGTTTTTTCTCCGATTTCTTCACGCCGGTCACGGAAAACGGCTGGCCCTCCAGCGCGTCCAGAACGGACTGCACATCCTGCTCGCTCGTCAGCTCGCGCTTCTGCGGGTCGCCGTAGTAGTGCGCGGTGAAGCTGCCGGGCTTGCCGGCGCGGTTCAGATTTACATCCAGCGTCCAGTATTCCTGCGGGACAAAGGCCCGGATCTCGTTCTCGCGGTCGACGACCAGACGGGTCGCGACAGACTGCACGCGTCCGGCGGACAGGCCCTTGCGGATCTTTTTCCAGAGCAGGGGGCTGAGCTGATAGCCGACAATGCGGTCGAGCACGCGGCGCGCCTGCTGCGCGTCGACGAGATTCTGGTCGATGGGACGCGGGTGCTGGATGGATTCCTGCACGACGTTGCGTGTGATCTCGTTGAAGGTCACGCGGTATGTCTCGTTATCCGGAATGTTCAGCAGATATTTCAAATGCCACGAGATGGCTTCGCCCTCGCGGTCCGGGTCAGTCGCGAGATAGATGCGGCCGGAGCCCTTCGCGGCCTTGCGCAGGTCTGCGATGATGTCTTCCTTTCCCTTGAGCGGCTGGTACTCCGGCTCAAAATCGTGTTCGATATCGACGCTCAGCGTGCTCTTCGGCAGATCGCGCAGATGGCCCATGCTGGCCTTGACCTGATAGTCGGGGCCAAGATATTTTCCGATGGTTTTGGCCTTCGAGGGAGACTCCACGATGACCAGATTCTGTTTTGCGTTCGGCATAGACGCCTCCATGTTATTTTTTCGCCAGCTCATAATACCGGGCCGGCAGCCGCTTGACAAAGCCCTTGACCTCCAGCAGCGTCAGCGCGGACAGTACGCGCCCGGCGGGCAACTGCGTTTCGTCGATCATCCGGTCGACCGGCTGCTTTCCGCCCTCCAGCTGCCGCAGAACGGCGGCTTCGTCGGCAGATACGCGCGGCAAAATTTCCTGTACGTCAATATAAGCCCTGTTTTCCTGCTTGTCAACGGCTTTTGTGTCAGTTTTTTCCGGGTTGGACGAAGTTTCCGCCACAACAAGGTTGTCCTTCGTCTCCTGCGGGCCGAGCGTCATGGGGCCGAACGGCCTCTGGCGCAGGGGCAGATCCGGGTAGAGATAGGTATATTCCTGTAAAACGTCCCAGCCCTCGGAGATCAGGATCGCGCCCTCCTTGAGCAGCTGGATATTGCCCTCGCAGGTCGGATTTCCGAGATTTCCGGGCAGCGTGAACACATCCCGGCCCTGTTCGAGCGCGTGGCGGGCGGTGATGAGCGCGCCGCTCTTTCTGGGCGCTTCCACGACCACGGAGCCGAGCGAAAGACCGCTCAGAATGCGGTTGCGGGACGGAAAATGCTCCGCCAGCGGCGGCGTTCCGGGCGGAAGCTCACTGATGACGCAGCCGTGGGCGCGAAGATCCTCAAACAGACTCCGGTTGTTTGCCGGATAGTCGATATCCACGCCGCAGGCAAACACAGCCACCGGCGCTGTTCCGGAGGATATGGCCCCGCGCAGTGCCATGGTGTCAATTCCGGCAGCGCCGCCGGATACAATAATTGCGCCGTAGCGGCCAAGCTCATAGCCGAGGCGCTTCGCCTGAAGAAGCCCATACGCGGAGGCCTTGCGCGTGCCGACCATGGCGATGACCGGTTCCGCGTCAAAATCCGGGAAAACGCCTTGATAATACAATACCAGAGGCGCATCGTCAAGATTTTTGAGCCGGTTCGGATAAGCGGCGTCCTGAAACGTCAGAACATGGATGTTCTTCCGGTAGCACTGCTGCAGGATCTGCCGCGCAGGCGCAAGCTCCTTATCGGCAAGCGAAGCGCGCCCCTCCGGGCGCAGCGCCTGCGGGTAATCCTGCTCTGCTGCGCAGTAGACCGCCTCGGGCGTTCCGAACTGCTCTAGCAGCGCACGCAGCCCGCGCAGTCCCACGCCCCTGCGACCGGTCAGCCACAACCAGTATTCCAGCATAAAAATCCCTCTGTCTTTCTCGGATTTTTTATAGTTTGCGAATCATAGGGGCCGATGCCCACTGTCGGGCGGACAGAGTCGTCCGCCCCTACGGCAAGCCGCGTGAGCGCATCATCGGTGCCTCACCGCTTCATCTGCCACAGAACGATCGTCGCGGCGACTGCCGCGTTCAGCGACTCGCAGCGAGGCGACATGGGAATGATGATTTTCTGCTCCGCAGCCGCGAATAGTTCTGGACAAATTCCCTGTCCCTCGCTGCCGATCACGACCGCCGCATTGCACAAATCTGCCTGCCGCAGATCAACAGCGTCGGCAGACATGGCGGTCGCCAGCAGCGGGATATGCGCTTCCCGGCAGGCGGCGATGGCCTGCTGCCTCGTCATGCTGACAGGCTGGGTGCGGAACACCGCGCCCATGGAGGCGCGGACCGTCTTGGGGTTATACGTGTCGGCGCAGCCGTCCAGCAGCACGACCGGAACCTCCAGCGCGTCCGCTGTGCGGAGAATCGTGCCGAGATTGCCGGGGTCCTGAATGCCGTCCAGCAGAAGCGTCCCCGGCAGGATCGTGCCGGGCTTCCGCTCCGGCAGGCGGCAGAGGAAGATCGCGCCCTGCGGCGCGTCCATCAGAGAGACGGACTGCATCACATCCCTGGGTATACGGACAACGCGCACGGTATCTGATAGTTTACATAATTCTACGTGTTCCTCCGCAATCACAGTATGCAGCCCCGGGTACCAACGCGCGGCCTCCGCCAGCAGCTTCACGCCGTCGGCGGCGAATTCGCCGGATTTTTCGCGGTAGGCGCGCGAGGTGAGCAGCTTTTTCGTGTGCGCCAGAAGCGGGTTCCGGCGGCTTGTGATTGTTTCCTCCATCACGGCTTCACCCTCGCGAGCCGGTCGTTCTCGCCGAGCAGGACAAGAGTGATATGCTCGTTCAGCGGGCGGTTCGCGTCCAGCGTGACGTGTACCTTTCCGTTTTCCCGCGCGGCGATGACGTTCACGCCGTATTTTGCGCGGATATCCAGCTCCCGGATGCTCTTGCCGCACCATTCGCTCGGCGTCTGCAGCTCGGCAATGCCGCAGTCCGGCGAAAGCTCGATAAAGTCCAGAATGCTCGACGAGGTCAAAGACTGCGCCAGCTTGATGCCGGATTCACGTTCCGGCACGACGACATGATCTGCCCCGATCTTTTCCAGCGCCCGGCGCTGTGTTTCGTCGGTGGCCTTGCACACGACGCTCTGCACGCCCAGCTCCTTGAGGTTCAGCGTCGCAACGACGCTCGTAGCCAGATCGCCGCCGATGGCGATGACAGCGCAGTCGTAATTGCGCACGCCGAGCGTGCGCAGTGCGTCCTCATCCCGCACGTCGCACACGGCGGCGCAGGTGACTTTGCTCTCTATCCGCTGCACAAGCTCAGGCCGAAGATCAATCGCCAGTACCTCGCTCCCAAGCTCATACAGCCGCTGTGCGACCGCACAGCCGAAGCGTCCAAGTCCAATTACAATATATGTTTTTTTCATGGTTTTACTCCCTTTGTCTGCGTATAACCGCCGGTCGTTCAGGTGGAATTTCAAAAAAATCGGATGCACTCACCCATTGGAGTGTAGGGGCCGATGCACACATCGGCCCGTTGGGAAGCTGCAAATTTGCCGAAGATTACCGTAAAATCGGTATATTCTGCGGGCGGACAGAGTCGTCCGTCCCTACAGGGGTTAGCGAGGGTCGTTGTAGGGGCCGACGATTCTGTCGGCCCGTTGGGAAGCTGCGAATTTGCCGAAGATTACCGTAAAATCGGTATATTCTGCCGCCTTATCCGCTCACCCGATCATGATTTTTGTTTCCGCGTAGCTGACGCGTTCTTCGGCGCGGTCGGCGGCCATGAAGCCGACGCTGATGGTCATGATCCCAAGCCGCCCGAAGAACATAAAAATGATCAGAACGATCTGCGATGCGGCGCACAGTGAACTCGTGATGCCGGTCGTCAGACCGACGGTGCACAGCGCAGAAATCGTCTCATACAGCGCGTTTTCCAGACTGACATGATCCGCGATGCTCAAAAACGCCGCGCCGAGGCCGGACAGCAGCAGCACCAGAATGAACAGCGCGGACGCGTTCGCAACGGCCTGCTGCGGGATCCGGCGCTTCATGATCTGCACGCTTGTCCTGCCGCGCGCGGTCGACCACGCGGCAAGCAGAATCACGCCGACCGTCACGGTCTTCACGCCGCCCGCCGTTGAGCCGGACGAGCCGCCGACAAGCATCAGAAAATCTGCCACAGCCTTTGATACGTCTGACAGCGCGTTCTGGTCGAAGGTCGCAAAGCCCGCCGTGCGGAGCGTGACCGACTGGAACAGCGCCGCCATCAGCTTCTGCGACGGGGTCAGGCCGCCAAGCGTGCCGGGATTGTTCCATTCCAGCGCGGCGAAAATTCCCGCGCCGCCGAAGATCAGGACTGTTGTGATGAGAATGACAAGTCTCGTATAGACGCTCATGCGGGAGAAACGGCGGTTGTGCCGGATGTCGCCCCAGACGGCGAAGCCAAGGCCGCCGATGATGATGAGCGCCATGATGGTGAAATTCACGACCGGGTCTGTCGCGTAGCGGCAGAGGCTCCCGCCTACGTCTGTATCCGCAAGCACGTCAAAGCCCGCGTTGCAGAACGCGGAGATCGAGTGGAACACGCCGTACCACAGAGCCTTTCCGAAGCCGAACTCCGGCAGGAAGCGGAAAAACAGAATGAGCGCCCCCGCCCCTTCGACCGCAGCTGTGCCGCGCAGGATATTGCGCACAAGGCTCACGATGCCGCTGTAGCTGTCGCTGCCGAGGGCCTGTGCCAGCACCATGCGCTCCCGCAGGCCGATCTTGCGGCGGAGCGCGAAGAAAAACAGACACGCAATGGTCATAAAGCCGAGACCGCCGATCTGAATGAGCAGGAGAATGACGACCTGACCGAACATAGCCCAGTGCGTCCCGGTGTCGACGCGGATGAGGCCCGTCACGCAGGTCGCAGAAGTCGCGGTAAACAGGCTCGTCAGAAACGGCGTGGGTTCGCCGGAGCGCGATGCGGCGGGCAGGCACAGAAGACCCGCGCCGAGCAGGATGATGAAGAGGAACACCAGAACGATCAGCCGTCCCGGCCGCATGGTGCGAAACGGCCTTCCGAGCCGCTGAAAAAACGATAGAAGCATGACGAAGCGCCGTCTCCTTTTTGGAATATACATTATTATAGTCAGAAGCGGCACTGCCGTCAAGAAAAACCGCTCCCCGGACTTGTTTTGCCTGAAAAATCATGGTAAACTGACAAAAAACGAAACGAAGAGGGATCCCAAATGCGTATTTCCTGTCTGCTTGCCTGCTTTTTCCTGCTGGCGCTGCTCTGCGCCTGCGCCGCGCCGGAGGCGGCTTTGCCGGAGCCTCCCGCCGCGCAGGTGCAATCTCCGGAGGAGCCGCCCGCGCCGGTTGAACCGCCGGTGGAGCCTATCATCGAAGAGGAGCCGGAACCCGCGCTTTTGCTGTCGGAACCGGTCTGGCTGCTGGGACGGCTGACGGAGCTTTATCAGGCGGATGAGACGCAATGGGCCGCGCTGGCTGACGTGCTGGAGGCGGCAAAGACCCTAAATGCCGACGCACAGCTGGAAGGACTGGAGACAGTTCAATTTCAGGGCCGGGAGTATATCCCGCTGGCAGAGGCCGCACAGCGGCTCGGGCTGGAATGGGGCGAAGCCCCGGACGGGCTTCGCTATCTGGCACGGCGGCAGACCGTCGGCCAGATCCCCGAGGGCTGGAACGTGCCGGTCCTCATGTACCACGCCGTGGGGGACGAGATCTGGGGATATTCCGATCTGTTTGTCAGCGAGGCCGGGATGGAGGAGCAGCTGCAATATTTGCAGGAAAACGGATATGAGCCGATCTGGTTCTCAGACCTTGCGCACATCGAAGACTATGAAAAGCCGGTCATTCTGACCTTCGACGACGGATATGACGACAATTACACGGTGCTCTATCCGCTGCTGGAAAAGTATCAGACCAAGGCGACCATCTTTGTCATCGGCAATGCCATGGGCAGCCAGCACAAGATGACGCAGGAGCAGGTGTACGAGCTGGCGGCCTCCGGCCTCGTCAGCATCCAGAGCCATACCTACACGCACGGAAATCTCAGCGCCATGGACGAACCTGCGCTCCGGCAGGAGATGGAGCTTTCCAACGCGGCGCTGGCCGCCGCGACGGGACAGATCCCGTACGTGCTGTGCTACCCGGAGGGCAAATACAGCCACCTGACGATGGACGTGGCGAAGGATTATTACACATTTGCCCTGCGCATGGACGGCTGGACCTATCAGACCGGCATGGACCCGTATCAGGTGCCGCGCAGCTTCGTCTCACGCCGCATCACGCTGCCGGATTATCTGTGGTTCCTCGCCCCGTCCGGAAAAGCGTCCTGAAGACAAACGCACAGCCTGCGCCGCAGCATTTGCGGCGCAGGCTGTGCGTTTACAGCACGTGATAATACGGGTAGATGTCCTCATAATGGCCGTCCTTCATGCGGAAGCCGCCGGGGATGACGCCGAGAGGCTGGAAGCCGAGGCGCTCGTACAGGTGCCTCGCGTGTGTGTTGCTGGCGACGACGGCGTTGAACTGCAGGATGCGGAAGCCGTGCGCCCGGCCCTGCCTGAGACAGTCGGACACCAGCTTTTCGCCGATGTGCAGACCGCGCGCTTCCCGCTCGACCGCGTAGCTGGCGTTGCAGATGTGTCCGCAGCGGCCGACGTTGTTGGGATGCAGGATGTACAGACCGTAAATATGGCCGGTCTGCCGGTCCACCGCGACGGCGGTACAGGTCTGCTCTGCGAAAAAGGCTGCGCCGGAGGAAGCGTCCAGCAGCTCCTCCTGCGGAAAGGCCACGCCGTCCTCCACAACCTCGTTCCAGATGCGGATCAGCGCCGGAAGGTCTGCCTACGTATATGCACGAACCTGAATTTCCATGGAAAACACGCTTTCTGCTGGTTCAACCGGCTTTTTGATGGCGTAGTTATACCACCGGAAGCGCGGACTGTCAAGCGCTGCGCTCAGAGCGACAGGAAGGCTTTCCAGGTCTGGATATAGGACTGGGCTTTTTCGTCTGTCTCAGCCTCGGCAGCCATGCGCAGGAGCGGCTCGGTGCCGGAGAAGCGACAGATGACCCAGCTGCCGTCCGTGAAATAGACCTTGCAGCCGTCCTCACGGCTGATGTGATCGACGTTTTCAAATTCCGGGCAGGCGTGCTGTTCAAACAGGTACTGCTGAAGCGCAGGCTTGCGGGCCGGGGTCATGGTAAACGACGCTTCTGCATAGCGCAGCGCGCCGTACTGCGCCTCGATCTCGCGATAGAGCGCAGAAAGCTTCTTGCCGGTCACGGCCAGCATCTCGACGAGCAGCGCGGCGGCGTAGATGCCGTCCTTGCCGGAGATATGCCCCCGGACGGCAAGGCCGCCGGACGATTCGCCGCCGATGATGGCGTCCGTTTCGGTCATTTTGGCCGACACCCACTTGAAGCCGACGGGGACCTCATAGCAGTTCTGACCCAGTCCCGCCGCAACGCGGTCAAGCAGGACAGTCGTAGAATTGTTTCGCACACAGGGACCCTGCCAGCCGCGGTATTTGACGAGGTAATAATAGAGCAGGACGAGCAGCTTGTTCGGGTGGACGAACTGCCCCTGATCGTCGATCACGCCGAGGCGGTCCGCGTCGCCGTCGGTCGCAATGCCGAGATCGCAGCGCCAGCGGTCCATGACGACCGCCGCCAGCGGGCCGAGCGTGTCCTCGTTCGGCGCGGGAAGCTTGCCGCCGAAGAGCGTGTCGTGGCGGTCGTGGATGATCTCCAGATCGCAGCGGCAGGTCATGAGGATCATGCTCAAGCTCGTCTGGCTGACGCCGTACATGGGATCGAGCGCAATGCGCAGCTGCGCGTTCTTGATGGCCTCCACATCGATGGCGGACAGAATGCTGTCGATATACTCGTTTGTCGGGTTGTGCTCGGTGATCATGCCCGCCGCGACGGCGGCGTCGTAGTCCATGGATTTGATCGTATCCGGATTTATTTGGGCGATCTCAGCCTCGATCTTATCCGTGACCGTGCGGTCCGCGTCGCGGCCCCCGGCGGTGAAGACCTTGATGCCGTTGTAGATGGCCGGGTTATGGCTGGCTGTGACGGCGATGCCGTAGGGCATGGCGCGGGTCTTGACCATGAACATCATGAGCGGGGTAGGGGAGGAGCGGTTGATGACATAGGGCCGGAAGCCATAGCCCGCCATGACCTCTGCCGCCCAGTGCGCGGATTCCTTGGATAAAAATCTCCGGTCATAGCCGACGCAGATTTCCGCGCCGTCGTGCCCCTCCTTGTGCATGAGGCTGCACAGGCCTGCGATGAGCAGGCGGATATTCGCCTTGGTAAATTCGTCCGCAATGACGGCTCTCCAGCCGCCGGTACCGAAATGGATCATGCTGTTACCTCCCCATTCTTACTTCCGTATGGCACATACCGCCTGCCGTGTGATTGAACACGCCGTACAGATCGCCGACGCCGATGTAATTCGTCCACGAGACGGGCAGATCGACGCGGTCGATCACATATTCGCGGCTCTGGTTGTCAAAATGGCCGTACTGCATAGCTTTCCCACCTTATCTCAGTAATGTATCGCGCAGCTGCGCGGCAAAGGAATGATTTTTTGTGTCGAGGCTCGCTTCCCAGACGATGATCCCGGCCAGCTCCGCATTGCGGATGAGGTCCAGCTTCTGCCCGAGCGAACGCGCCGTCTCCACCGATAAGAACCAGCGGTCGAATGGATTGTCCGGCCCGTCGTAGACGAGATATGCGCCGCCTGCCCGCGCGTCATAGGCGCTGTGCCAGCCGGGCGTCTGCAAAAGCTCCAATAAATCCTCCTGCGCAAGCGTGTCCCACGTCGGCCGTTCCGGCTCGACCGGTGCGCCGAGCGCGGCCTGTACGGACTCCGGCTTTTCCCGCAGGCGCATGGCCGTGCAGTAAAACGGCGAGCCGATACAGATCGTTCCGGGGGCCACGCCCTGCGCCAGCATACACTGCACGGCTTTTTTTGCCTGCTCTGCGCTCGACGCGTGACCGCTGACGCCAGTCCGTCCGCGCGGGCTTTTTCCCGGCCCGGCGGGCAAACGACGTTTCCTGCGTTCCCTCAGACGGTTCGAGCACCCAGAACGCGTGGTTGAGATACGTCGCGCAGTCCCACGGCAGCGCGCAGACCTCGCCCTTCCGCGCCGGTCTTCGGTTCAGATTCCAGTTTGCAAAGTATAAAACAGCCTGCCGCACCGGCCTTGCCCTCCCTTTTCGGTTGTTCTGCTCTGATTATAAACGCGCAGCTTTTCCCATGCAACGCCTCCGGCTGACATCGACAACAACGGGCAAAAAAAGCAAGGATATCCGGCAGCGGCTCTTTGCGCATATTGGGGGAAGTATGGTATACTGTGGTCAAGGCTTCCCCGCCGGGGAAGGCGTTTGGTGCATACCAACTGCATTCGGCTTTTGTTTGCTTTTTTAATGCGCTTTCTGAAACAGGAGGATCATTTCATATGCTGATACGCCCCGTCACAAAAGAAGAGCGACTGCAGTCCGCGCAGCTGCTGACGATCGAAAGCGGCGATCTGACCATTTCCGCCGCAGACGATGCGATCCACTGCGACTACACGCTCCAGATCGGCGCGGAGGGCACGGACGGGCCTGCGATCTCGATCGATCACGGATTGCGATGAGGGGCTGGAGGCCGCGGCGCTGCACGTCGCTTCGGGCGACATCCGCATCCGTGCCTCGGACGACTGCCTGAACGCGGCCAAATCCGACCTGTCCGGCTTTGATTTCTCCATGGATATCTCCGGCGGCACTCCGCCGGAAAAGCCGGATGGCGGTACGCCGCCTGAAAGGCCGGACAATGCATCGGAACCGCCGGAGCCCGGAAATCTGTAACCCCGGGCCGGTGGGCGCTGAGCACACAAAAAACCGCCGCTCTGCATCGCAGAGCGGCGGTAAGTTGTTTTGCATCAGAACAGGTTCAGAACCAGCGTCAGGACGATGAACACGCCGCCGACCCATTTGGTGGCGAGGGCGAGCTTTGCGTCGAGGCCCTTGTTCTTGTTCTTACCGAGGTAGGTATCACCGCTGCCGCCGGCGATGGCGCCGGACAGACCTGCGGACTTGCCGGACTGGATCGTCACGATGACGACGAGGCCGACGGCCAGAATGACCTGAATGATCGTTAAAATCGTATGCAGAGCGTTCATGAAAATTCCTCCAAACCATTTGCCGCCCTTCGTCGGCAGACGGCTCGCCGAGATCATATTTTATCAGGCTGTTTCAAACAGCTAGAAAATCATATCACAATTCAGATGTGAATGCAAGAGCATTTTTGCCGTTTTCCGCAGAAATCAGCTCTTTGTGACCCACGTATTTGTGGCAAGACAAGTCAGATAGGCGTTGATGAAGCCGTCGAGCGCACCGTCCATGACGGCGTTGACGTTGGATGTTTCGAAGCCTGTCCGCGTGTCCTTGACGAGCGTATAGGGCATGAAAACGTAGTTGCGGATCTGGCTGCCCCATTCGATCTTGAGCTGTGCGCCCTTGATATCGGAGATCTTGTCCAGATGCTCACGCTCCTTGATCTCGATGAGCTTCGAGCGCAGCATCCGCATACACGTCTCGCGGTTCTGGAACTGATCGCGCTGCGTCTGGCAGGAGACAACGATGCCGGTCGGCTTGTGAATGAGACGCACGGCGGAGCTTGTCTTGTTGATGTGCTGTCCGCCCGCGCCGGAGGAGCGGTAGACCTGCATTTCGATATCCTCAGGCCGGATCTCGACGTCCTTGGAATCGTCCGTGATCTCCGGAATGACCTCGACTGCGGCAAAGGATGTCTGACGGCGGGCGTTTGCGTCGAACGGGGACACGCGCACAAGGCGGTGGACGCCGTTTTCGCTCTTGAGCATACCGTAGGCGTTCTCACCCTCGACGAGAATGCTGGCGGATTTAATGCCCGCCTCGTCGCCGTCGAGATAGTCAAGGATCTTGTAGGTCAGGCCATGCTGCTCGGTCCAGTGCGTGTACATCCGGTAGAGCATCGAGGCCCAGTCCTGCGCCTCGGTGCCGCCTGCGCCCGCCTGGAACGAGACGATGGCGTTGTTATTGTCATATTCGCCGGAAAGAAGCGTCTCAAGCCGTGCGTTTTCCATCTCCTGCTCGAGCTGGGCATAGCCCTCGGTCAATTCGGGGAGCATGGAGTCGTCGTTGTCCTCCAGCGCCATTTCGCAGAGCGTATACAGATCGTCCCACTGGCTGCACATTTTTTCGTATCGCGCGACCTTGGCCTCCAGCGTCCGGCTCTGCTTCATGACCTTCTGCGAGATCTCCTGATTGTCCCAGAAGCCCTCGGAATCGATCTGCGCGTGCAGGCGGTCGATTTCCTCTTTCGCGGCCTCAATGCCGAGGGAGTCCGCCAGCGCGTCCAGCCTGGGGCGGATATTATTGAGCTTTACCTTATATTCATCGAATTCAATCATGCTTTTCCCACACTTTTCAAAATTGTCGGGGTATATTATACAGGAAAACCGGCGGGATGTAAAGGGGAAACGAGAATTCTGGACGCTTTATGCGCGCAGCCCCTGCTCCGTCTCACGGGCGACGATCCCGGCCTCCATGACCGCGTGGACGCGTTCGCCGACCTCAATGGCCGTTTTTCCGGCCAGCTCCTCCGCAGGAACGACGTCCAGCACGTCCAGCCAGACCTCCGTGTGCTTGCGGAACATATTGTGCAGAATTGCGCGGGAATTGACCAGCGAGCAGACCACGATGGGCACATTCGCCTTCTGCGCGATCTTGAACACGCCGCTGCGGTAGGGGAGAAGCGGAGCGTCCGTTTTGTTCGTCCCGCCCTCCGGGAATACGGCGATGGAGGCCTTGTCGTCCTTGATGAACTGGATGGCCTTGAGAATAGACTTGAGCGATTCGCGGTCGTTGTTCCGGTCGACCGGCAGGCAGAGTACCTCGCGCATGACCTGTGCGACAATAAAGATCGAAAAATTCTCCTTTTTGGACAGGAACGCCAGCTCCGCCCACGGCATGACGGCGTAAAACACGATGGGGTCGAACGCGAACCGGTGGTTGCTGACCAGCAGGAAGCGGCCCTTGCGCGGGACCTTTTCCAGCCCCGTCACATTGACATGGACGCCGCCCAGTGCCAGCGCAATGCGGCAGAACTCGTTGAGGAGGAAACGGAAATAGCCGCTCGGCTTTTCCAGCAGCTTTTTCGGGTCGACAAACAGACACGAGACGAGCACGACCAGCAGAAACAGCACCACGAGCGCCAGAAAGCTGCCGAGGAAAAACACGGGTACCTGCCACACAGCCGCAAGCGAGGCAAAGCCGGACGCGGCATACGTCAGCGCGCAGCCGGAGAGCAGCGCAAGCGCAAGGAACACATAGAGCATGACGAATGAACACCTGCCGAATATGAAGATTTTCTGAAAATCCTCTTAAGATTTCAAGTATTCATTATATACACGGCCGGCGGGAAAATCATCCCGAAAAAGAAGAATTCACAAATAATTTAATAATTTACGGCTGCTCCGCTGCGCGCTGCCGGCTGATCTCAGCCCAGCTCGGAAGCTTCGCGATGCGCTCCGCCAGCTCCTGCATACAGCCGGGGATGTCGATCTTCTGCGGACAGACCGCCGCGCACGCGCCGCAGCCGAGGCAGCTTTGCGGCTTCCGGCTCTTCGGCAGGGCTTCGACCGCCATGATCGCGTTCGTGGACGGTACGACGCGAAGCTCGTTCAAAACACGCAGCATCTGCGGAATGTCAATTTCCTGCGGGCAGCCGTCGCAGCAGTAGCGGCAGGCCGTGCACGGGACGGCGGACTTGAAGCCCTCCGCGATCTCCAGCAGCAGCGCCTGCTCCTCGGCACTGAGGGGCTCCGGATGGTCAAACGTGGCGAGATTGTCCTGCATCTGCGCCATGTTGGACATACCGCTGAGGATCATCGTCACGCCGGGGATCTCCTGCACCCACCGAAGCGCCCAGGACGCGTCGGAGGCCTCCGGCCGCAGTGTGCGCAGCTTCTCCTGTGCGGCGGCGGGCAGATTCGCCAGCTTCCCGCCGCGCACCGGCTCCATGACCCAGATGGGAATGCCGTACCGGTTCAGCAGCTCACATTTCTCCTTCGCCTGCTGCAGCGTCCAGTCGAGATAGTTCAGCTCGATCTGACAGAATTCCATCTCGTTCGCGTGCTTTTCCAGAAACGCTTCCAGCGCGGGCACGCCCGCGTGGGTCGAGAAGCCCAGGTGGCGGATACGCCCGTTTTTCTTCTGCTCCAGCAGATACGGGAGGATGTTCCAGCGCTCGTCTTCGTAGACGGCGATGGAATTTTCATAGACGTTGTGCAGCAGATAGAAATCGAAATACTCCACGCCGCACTTTTTCAGCTGCCTTTCGAACACGCCCTTCACGTCATAGCTCGGCGCGATCTGGTGTCCGGGGAACTTGTCGGCCAGATAAAAGCTCTCGCGCGGGTACTGCTTCAGAATTTCGCCGATGACGAGTTCCGACTTGCCGCTGTGATACGGCCAGGCGGTATCAAAATAGTTGACGCCCTTCGCAATGGCCTCCGACGTCATGGCGGCAGCCTGCTCCGCGTCGATGGATTTGTCCTCCCGCAGCGGCAGCCGCATCGTGCCGAACCCGAGCTGCGAAAGCTTCAAGCCCTGAAAGTCCTTATAGATCATAGTTCGCATTCCTTCCTGTCGTTTTTTATGTGAGAAGTTCAAAGTGTTCATAGGGGCGGACGCCTCTGTCCGCCCGCCGAAAGCCGTGCTTTTTTCAAAAATCCACGGCGAATCCGTATGCACCTGCGCATTTGGCTGTAGGGGGCCGATGCCTACATCGGCCCGTTGGGAAGTTACGAATTCGCCGAAGATTTCCGTAAAAACGGTGTAATCTGCTGGGCCGATGTGTACCGGCAAGCGGCAGACCCACATCCGTAACGCTCCTTCGTCGCGAACGGCTGTGACCGGCATCGGCCCCTACGGGATATGCATGAGTGCATACGGATTCGCCCGGGATTTTCGTAAGATCAATTGCATTTCTGCCGGGCGGACAGAGTCGTCCGCCCTTACCGGGATTTGCAATCCGGGCTGATCGTCGTTTTCCTGCATCCAGTATAACAGAAAACCGCAAATTGCGCCATAAAAACATGGAAGCGCTCGGATTCTTTTTGACGCGCTTTTTTCGAACGTATAGTGGAAATATTTTTGAATCTGTGTTAATATAAATTGGTATGCCGACCGGTGCGGGCGGCGACTTTCCAGACGGAGGAACTGGTATGACCTATTGGACAGCCATTTTACTTGGGCTCATACAGGGGCTTGCGGAGTTTTTGCCGATCTCCAGCTCCGGACATCTTGCGATCCTGCAAAACTTCCTGCGCATCGGCGATCTGGAAAACCAGATGCTGTTCGACGTGCTGCTGCATCTGGGGACGCTTGGGGCGGTGATCTTCGCGTATCATACGGAGCTGCGCGGGCTTTGCCGCGAGGGCCTGATGATGCTGCACCTGCAGAAGCCCAAGCGCGGCGCGCGGCAGGACCCGGCAAGGCGGCGGCTGCTGCTGTTTCTCATCGCGGCGACGCTGCCGCTCATCCCGGCGGCGTTCCTGAGCGACTACCTTGACTCCCTGTTCTACGATACGTTCTTCATTGGCTTTGCCCTGATCGCGACGGGCTTTCTGCTGCTGGCCGCCGACCGCTACGGCCACGGCAACAAGACGGAAAAGGCCATGACGCTCTCGGATGCGCTGGTCATCGGCCTTGCGCAGATGATCGCGGTCGTGCCGGGCTTGTCGCGTTCCGGGACGACGATCTCCGCCGGGATGCTGCGCGGGTTTGACCGGACGTTTGCCGTCAAATTCTCGTTCTTCCTTTCCATTCCCGCCGTGCTCGGCGCGAATCTTCTTTCACTCGTAAAGGCAATTTCCGCCGGGATCAACTGGGCGGAGGTCCCGATGTATCTGTGCGGCGTCGCCGCCGCGCTTGTCTCCGGATATCTTGCCATTTTCGCGCTCAACCGCATTGCGCAGCGCGGAAAATTCGGCGGCTTCTGTTATTACTGCTGGGGTGCGGGTCTGTTGACGCTGATCCTGTCCCTGATCTCGTGAGGTGTTTTGGTCACATGGCTTCTGCGAACAAAAGAAAGTCCACGGCCTCCCGCGGACGGAAAAAAACAACAAAAAAGCAGTCTGCGCCCATCCGGCGCGAGATCGGCGCGACGGTCTGCGGTCTGCTTGCGCTGCTGACGATCTTGTGCTGCTTCAAGGTGAACGCGGCGTTTCTGGATCTGATGACGTCGGTGTTCCGGGGTCTGATCGGCGCGGGCTTTTACATCCTGCCGTTCTCGTTCATCATGAGCTTTTTGATCCTGATCCTGCACGACGGCAGGCCCGTCGCGCTGCGCGTGACCTGTACGTTCCTGACGGCCATGCTGATCGGCAGTCTGGTGCAGCTGGTCGGCGGGAAATTTGACGCGGACTGGGATTGGAGCGTCATTTCCGCGCTCTGGGACGGCGGCATCGACGGCACGGCGGGCGGCGTTCTGGCAGGCGGTATTGCGAGCCTCCTTGAGGCGCTCATCAGCCGCATCGGCGCGGCTGCGGTCGTGATCGTGGGGATGCTGCTGAGCCTGATCACAAGTCTTAACATGACGGTGGCAAGCATCGTGACGGCTATCAGGAACCGGCCCCGCGCGGAATATGCCGAGCCGCAGCGCGAGCACAAGGACCCGGCGCAGGTGCTCGTCGATACCGTTGCGAACAAGCACATCGAGCACGTGCAGCGCACGGAGCAGCGCCGGGCCTCCCGTGCGAGCGAGTTCGATCTGCCGGTCGACGATCCCCCTCTGCCGGAGCAGCCGGAGAAGAAGACCGCGGGCAGGAAAAACGCGCCGGTGCGCCCGGACGTTTTTGTGGAAAACAGCCGCCGGCAGGAGAAGGCCGCCGAAGCGGCCCGGCCCGAACCGCAGCAGGAGCCGCAGGCGCCTGCCCAGGAGGAGACGGAGCAGCCGCCTATCCATAACGATTACAGAGCGCAGTTTGACGCGCTGATCACGGACGCACAGAAAGCGCCGGCGGAGGAAGCGCCGCCCGTGCCGAACGTTATTCCCATGGAGCTGCCGCACCAGATGCCGCCGCTCGTGATCGACCATTTTGACGCGCCGAAGCCGGCTCCCGCCGCACAGCCGCTGCCGCCGGTCGAGATCCCGGAGCAGCCGGAAAAGCTCAAAAAGGCGGACGTGCAGCTCGAAGCGGCCCAGATCGCGCAGGAGATCGGCCAGCAGGAGCCGCAGAAGCCGGAATACGAATTCCCGCCCGTGTCGCTCCTGAAGGCCGGAAGCGGCCAGTCGCACGACGGCACGGAGGAAATGCGGCAGAACGCCGAGCGCCTGAGCGACACGCTCCAATCCTTCGGCATCGAGGCGCATATCATCAATGTTACGCGCGGCCCGTCGGTCACGCGGTACGAGCTGGAGCTGCAGCGCGGCGTGAAGCTCTCCAAGGTCACGAATCTGGCCGACGATATCGCGCTGGCCCTCGGCGCGTCCGGCGTCCGCATCGCGGCCATCCCGGACAAGATCTCCGTTGTCGGCATCGAGGTACCGAACCGGATCGTCTCGGTCGTCATGGCGCGCGAGGTCATCGATTCGCCGGAATTTGAAAAGTGCAAGTCCCGCGTGTCCTTCGCTGTCGGCAAGGACATCGGCGGCAACCGCATCATCGGCGATATCGGCAAGCTGCCGCATCTGCTGATCGCCGGTACGACCGGCTCCGGCAAATCGGTCTGCATGAACTCGCTGATTATCTCCCTTCTCTATAAGGCAAAGCCCGAGGAGGTCAAGCTCATCATGATCGACCCGAAGATGGTCGAGCTTGGCATTTACAACGGCATTCCGCACCTGCTCATCCCCGTCGTCACAGACCCGAAAAAGGCTGCGGGCAGCCTGCAGTGGGCCGTGACGGAGATGATGCGGCGCTACCGCATGATGGCGGACGCAGGCGTCCGCGATCTCGAATCCTACAACAAACAGGCGCGGGCCTCTGCGGGCGATGAGCTGGAACCCATGCCGCAGATCGTCGTTGTGATCGACGAGCTGGCTGACCTCATGCTGGTCGCGGCCAAGGAGGTCGAGGAATCGATCTGCCGCATCGCGCAGATGGGCCGTGCGTCGGGCATCCATCTGGTCATTGCCACGCAGCGTCCGTCCGCGGACGTGATCACCGGCCTGATGAAGGCCAACATCCCCTCGCGTATCGCGTTCGCTGTCGCCTCCGCGATGGAGTCGCGCATCATTCTCGATACGGCGGGCGCGGAAAAGCTCGTCGGCAAGGGCGATATGCTCTATGCGCCGCTCGGACAGGGCAAACCCAAGCGCGTGCAGGGCTGCTTTATCACGGACGACGAGGTGCAGGAGGTCGTCTCCTTCGTCAAGGCATCCAGCGAAGCGGAATACTCCGATTCCGTCATGGCCGAGATCGACAAAAAGGCGGCCGAGAGCGGGAAAACCGGCTCCGGCAGTTCTGGCAGCACAGCCGCAGAGACAGACGGCTCTGACGGCGACGAAATGCTCCCGGCGGCGGTCGACGTCATTCTGGAGACCGGACAGGCCTCCGTCTCCATGCTCCAGCGCCGTCTGAAGCTGGGCTATGCCCGCGCGGCGCGCATCATGGACGAGATGGAGGAGCGCGGCATCGTCGGCCCGTTCGAGGGCTCGAAGCCCCGTCAGCTGCTCATCACGCGCGAGCAGTGGCAGGCCATCAAGGACGGCGCGCCTATTTCCAGCGAACCCGTCGAGGAAGAAATTCCGTAATTCTGTTATCAACGGGCTTTGCCCGTGATAAAATATGTGCGTTGCATCCGGAATATCCGGAGTGACAGCAGGAGGTACTTATGAATCGCAATAACCATGCATCCGTCGTCCGTCTGACCTCGCTGGCCCTGCTGGCCGCACTGGTCGTCGTCCTGCAGACCGTCGCAAGCGGTATCCGCATCGGGCCGGTCCCGATCTCGCTGACGCTGGTTCCCATCGTCGTCGGCGCGATCCTCTTTGGCCCCGGCGCGGGAGCCGGGCTTGGCGCGGTGTTCGGGGTCGTCTGCCTGATTGCGGGCATCACGGGCGCGGATGAATTTACAAACGTCCTGTGGGTCGCAAGCCCGTTCTGGCTCGTCGTCGTGTGCGTCGGCAAGGCCGTTCTGTGCGGGCTTTGCGCGGGACTCGTCGCAAAGGCGCTGCGGCAGAGGCAGACGATCAGCTGCATACTCGCTGCACTGACGGCCCCGGTCGTGAACACCGGCGTGTTTGCCATCGGGATGCTCACGGTCTTCAAGCCCGTTCTGCAGGACTACGCGGGCGGCACGAACATTGTCTATTTTCTGTTCGTCGCGTTCATCGGCGTGAACTTCCTCGTGGAATTCGCTGTCAATGCGGCTCTGAGCGCCGCGATCGCACGCATCGTGCAGGTCGTGCAGAAGCAGCTGGAAAAATAAACAGCACCCCCTCCGAATGGCAGTCCGCCGCCCGGAGGGGGATTTCCTTATATCCCCAAAACAGCAATCGCCGTTTCAAGCTTCCTGCGCTTGTAATAAAAAAGCCCCTTGTCATGCGCTGCATGACAAGGGGCGTCGGTATGGGAATTATCGCACCAGCTCTGCTTCCTCGTTTTTGCCGAGGCGGCGGAGCATGGTTTTTTTCACGGCGCGGAAGATGTTCTGATAGCCCGTGCAGCGGCACAGGTGGCCGGAAAGAAGCTTGCGCAGTTCGTCGTCGGTGTATTCCTTGCCGGAGTTGACGATCTCGGTCGCCGTCAGAATAAAGCCAGGGATGCAGAAGCCGCACTGGATGGAGGTTTCGTCCATGAAGGCCTTCTGCACGTCGGAAAGCGTCCCGTCAGGGTTCATCAGGCCTTCAAGCGTGATGATGTGCTTGCCCTCGGCCCAGACAGCCAGATACAGGCAGGTGTTGATCGCCTCGCCGTCAATGAGCGCGGTGCACGCGCCGCATTCGCCGACCTCGCAGCCTTTTTTGACGGATGTGAGCCGGAAATCATTGCGGAGCATATCCGTCAGGCTTGCGCGGACGTCGACGATCTTTTCCACGTCTTTGCCGTTGATGTTGCATTTGACAAGAGCGTACTGTGCCATCAGATCTCACCTCCGCAGCGTTTGACAGACTCAATGAGCGCGCGCTTGGCCATTTCCACGGCGATGTGCTTGCGGAACGCCTTGCTGGCACGCCAGGAGTCACGGGGATTGATGTCTTCCAGAACGGCCCTGGAGAAGGCCTCAATGTTCTCCATCGTGACGGGCTGGCCGTTCACAACGGCCTCGGCGCTCGGTGCGCGCATGGGCACGGGGCCTGCGACGCCGTAGGCGATGCGCACGCGGTCGAACGTCTTCTTGTCCCCGGACAGCCGCACATTGACCGAGCAGCCGGTCGTGGCGATCTCCATGGCGTTGCGCATACCGTATTTGATGTAGAAGCCCTTCGTGTTTTCCCACGAGGCCTTCGGGATCAGGATCGCGGTCTGAATTTCGCCCTCGGCGACATTGATGTCGACCGTACCGGCCTTGATGTAGAAGTCCTTGATGGGCAGGTACCGCTTGCCGTTCACGCCGGTCAGTTCAACGATGGCTTCCCATGCGTGCAGCGTCGAGGCGGAGTCCGCCGAGGTCACGCCGTTGCAGGTGTTGCCGCCGATGGTGCCGGCGTTGCGGATCTGCGGGCCGCCGACCATGTCGACGGCTTCGCCCAGCACGTTGATCTTTTCGATGATGATGGGGTTGTGCGTAATATGGGAGAAGGTTGTAAGCGAGCCGATGCGGATGTTCTCGTTTTCATCCATGCTGACGCCGCGCATGGAGTCGATCTTCTGAATGGAGATCAGCTCCTTGCCCGCGCGGCGGCCTTCGCGCATCTGGACGAGCACGTCCGTGCCGCCTGCGATGATCTGCGCTTCGGGATGCTCCAGACGAAGCTTGACTGCTTCTTCTACGCTGTACGCTTCATAGAGCGCTTTCATATCATACATAGTCTGTTCCCTCCCTCAGTCCTGAATCAAGCCCGCTTCGGTGAATTTGGCGAAGAGGACGTGCGGTGTGATCGGCGCCTGATTGATGGCGACGCCGGTCGCATGATAAATGGCATTGCGGATAGCAGGGGCCGGGGAGCAGGCGGGCGGCTCGCCCAGCGCCTTGGTGCCGAACGCAGAGGTCGGCTCATAGTTTTCCACAAACTCGGCTTCGAGGTTCGGATGATCCATAAAGGTCGAAAGTTTGTAGTCAAGCAGGTTATTGTTGAGCGGCCGGCCGGTCTTCTCATCGAACAGCAGCTGCTCGGACAGGCCGTAGCCGATGCCCATGGACATACCGCCGTGCACCTGCGCCTCAGCCAGCGCGGGGTTGATGAGCTTGCCGCAGTCGTGGACGTTCACGATGTTCAGCAGCTTGACCTTGCACATCGGGATATCGACTTCGACCTCGGCGAATGTGCAGCCGAAGGAATAGGCGTTGTTGCGGATGGTGTAAGTAGATTCCGCTGTGAGGTGCTCAGAATGGACGGGGTTATACTGCGCGGTCATGGACAGCTCGGACAGGCTCATCAGCACGCGGCCGTCGGTGATGCGGACGATGTTGGAGTCGATGATGTCCATGTTATAAGTAGCCTGCCGCGTGAGCTCGCAGGCGTATTCGAGGATCTTCCGCTTCAGCATCTCGGATGTCTGCCGGATGGAGAAGCCCGCCGTAAAGGTCTGACGGGAGGCGTATGCGCCGAGGCCCGTCGGGGTCACGTCGGTGTCCTGACAGGACAGAACGTGTACCTTTTTATAATCGGACAGGCCAAGGATCTCCGCGCACATCTGTGCGTAGGCTGTGTCTGCGCCCTGACCGATCTCGGTTTCGCCGACCTGCAGATTGACCGTGCCGTCGAGGTTCAGCTGCAGACGACAGGAGGAGGTTTCCAGCGAAATGGGGAAGACGGCGGTGTTGTACCAGAAGGTCGCAAGGCCGATGCCGCGGCGGATGGGGCCGGTCTGGTTGGCATAGGCCTTCACCTTTTCCTCATAGCCGATGGCCTTCATACCCTTTTCCATACACTGCCGGTAGGAGTCCTCGTAAAGCTCGTTTTTCGAGAAGCCGTCGACGTAACCGGGCTTCATCAGGTTCTGCCAGCGGTAGGCCAGCGGCGTCATGCCGACAGCCTCTGCACACTGCTCCGCGTGGGACTCGTCCGCGAACGATGCCTGCGGCATGCCGTAGCCGCGCATGGCGCCCGCCGCCGGGCGGTTGGTGAAGACGGTGTAGGCGTCGCCCTCAAAGTTGGGGCAGGGATAATGCTGGTTGAATGAGCCGAGCGCCTTGGCCACGATCGAATGGCCGTGGGAGGCGTAGCCGCCCTGATTGGAGAAGCACTCGACCTTCTTGGCGGCAATGGTGCCGTCCTTGCGCAGCCAGGAGATGATGTGCGTGCGGATGGCGTGGCGGACGCGGTTGGAGACGAAGGTTTCCTCACGCGAGCAGTCGAGCTTGACGCAGCGGCCTCCGACCTGCGTGCAGCACCAGGCGCACAGCGGCTCATACAGCGCGTCCTGCTTGTTGCCGAAGCCGCCGCCGATATACGGCTTGATGATGCGGATATCGCCCCACGGACGGCCCAGGGCCTGTCCGACGATGCGGCGTACGATGTGCGGAATCTGCGTGGAGCTGGTCACGACGAGGCGGCCGTTTTCCTCATAGCAGAAGCAGCCGTGATTCTCGATGTGGCAGTGCTGCACGGTGGGCGTTTCGTACCAGCCCTCGACCTTGATGAGGCCCGGCTCCTTGATCGCCTCGGCGTAATTGCCCGCCGCTGCGGTCGTATGCTTGAGGATGTTGTTGGGGAACGCCTCGTGCAGCTGCGGCGCGCCGGGCTCCATGGCCTTCTGCACGTCGAGCACGAACGGCAGCTCCTCATACTCGACCTCGATGGCGCGCACGGCCTGCATGGCCGCGACCTCGTCCTCGGCGATGACAGCGCAGACATCGTCGCCGTAATAGCGCACGTGCCGGTTGAGCAGGTGCCGGTCGGCAATGTCCTGATGGGACGGGTCCATCGACCACGGGTGGCCAGCTGTGGGGAACGGGATATCCGGTACGTCGAAGCAGGTCAGGATCTTGACAACGCCGGGAATTTTCTCGGCCTTGCTGATGTCGACCGACTTGACGAAGCCGTGCGCAATGGTCGAATGCTTGACTCTGATGAGCAGCGCATCCTTCGGGGCCAGATCATCATAGTATTTTGTCCGGCCGGTCGCCTTGTCAAAGGCGTCGACACGAACCTCGCTTCTGCCTACGATGTTCATTCGGTTACCTCCATTTGCCGGATTACAGGCGGGTTTTGCGCGTCCGTGCACGAAATCCGCCATTTTTCCACTTTTATTTGTTCCTATTGTAGCATATTCGGATTTGAAGAGAAAGTGAAAGCATTATCCTACTTTCCGAATAACGGCTTTTTTCGCGAATGTCGAAAAAACTGTATGATTCTTGCGCAAATATGCAAAAATAGCTATACTGTTTTGTAGAAAATCACAAGGAGCATCCAACTATGGCTGAACGTTCCGCGCTTCGCGCCGGCTGCCTTGTCATGGCGGCCGGGAATGCCTCCCGCTTCGGAGAAAACAAGCTGACCGCGCGCTTTGACGGGCAGAGCCTGTTCTCGCTGGCGCTTGCGGCGATCCCGGCGGAGATGTTCGCCCGCGTCACGGTCGTCTCGCAGTATCCGGCGCTTCTGGAGGAGGCTTCGCTGGCGGGCTTTGATACGATCCTGAACGACCGGCCGGAGGACGGCATCAGCCGCACCATCCGCCTCGGCACGCAGGCGATGGCGGACTGCGCCGGTATTTTATATATGGTCGCCGACCAACCGCTGCTGCGGGCCGGGACGGTGCGGCGCGTCGTGGACGCGTGGCGGGCGAACCCGGACTGCATCGCCGCTGCGGCGCATAACGGAAAGCGCGGCAACCCGTGCCTGTTCCCGGCGCGGTTCTTCCCGGAGCTGTGCGCATTGGAGGCTGACCGCGGCGGCTCGTCCGTCATCCGGCGGCACGAGGACGCGCTGCTGCTCGTCGAGGCAGGGGAGCGCGAGCTGTTCGACTGCGACACAAAGCAGGCGCTGGAGATCCTGAAGGGAAACGCATAGCGCCGCTCATTCCCGGCGCGGCAGGAGGAGCATGGCGAGATCGTTGACGTTGGTGCCGGTGGGGCCGGTGTGGATGAGGCCGCCGATGCGCTCCAGCGCGGGATAAGCGTCGTTGCGCCGCAGAATGTCGGCGGGGTCAAGCCCGGCGGCGCGGAGCGCGGCGAAGCTGTCCTGATCGACAAAGCCTCCGGCGGCGTCGGTCGGGCCGTCGGTCCCGTCGGAGCCGAAGGAGAAGACGGCGGCCTGCGCAAGCCCGGCAAGTCCTTCCGCAGCGGCCAGCGCAACCTCCTGATTGCGTCCGCCGCGTCCGGAGCCGGTCAGATGCACGACCGTCTCGCCTCCGGCGAGAAACGCAAGCGGCTCAGACGGTGACGCGTGCGTCCGCGCGACGGCGGCAAGGAACCGCCCCGCCTCCCGCGCCTCGCAGCTCAGACAGTCGGTCAGCCGGATGCAGCGGTAGCCGAGCGTCTGCGCCGCCTGCTCTGCCGCATCGCAGAGGGCGCGGACGCTGCCGGTCACGCGGGAGACTGCGTTCGGCAGTGCTTTCGGCGTTTCTGTCTGCAGGCAGGCCAGCGCCCGGTCAGACAGGCGCAGCCCGTATTTCCGCACGACGGCCAGCGCCTCGGCGCACGTGCTGCTGTCCGGCGCTGCAGGGCCGGAGGCGATCATGTCGAGCGGGTCGCCGAGAATATCCGACAGCACGACCGAGAAGACCGGCGCCGGACGGCAGTGCAGCGCGAACCGCCCGCCCTTGACGGCGGACAGCCGCTTGCGGATGGTATTGATCTCCACAATATCCGCGCCGCAGGAGAGCAGCTGGCCGGTGATATCCTCCAGCTCGGCAAGCGGCACCAGCGGAGACTCAAACAGCGCCGAGCCGCCGCCGGAGATGAGAAACAGCACGCAATCCTCCTCCCGCAGTCCGCGCGTCAGCTCCAGCGCAGCCTGCGCGGCGCGGAGCCCGGCCTCATCCGGCACCGGATGCCCGGCCTCAAAGATCTGAAGCGGGCCGATGGGGCCGCGGCTATGGCCGTATTTGGTGATGACCGCGCCGGAGGTGATGCGCGTGCTGAGCGTGTCCCACGCCGCGTTCGCCATGGCCCACGCGGCCTTTCCGATGGCGATGAGCACGACGCGCCCCGCGCAGGAAAACTCCTGCAGCGCGCGCTGCACGGCGGCGTCCGGCTGCACGGCGCGCAGACTTGCGCGGATGATCTGGTCAGCGGTATCGCGAAGCGTCATAAAATCTGTCCTTTCCGATCAAAAGCATTCTGCCGACAGTGTATCACATAACGTACCCTTCCGCCAAGTATGGCGGAAGAAAAAAAGCGGCCTGCGAGCCGAGGTTGCAAAATGGGCGCGTTTGTGGTAAATTGGGTACAAATGAACATAAGAGGTGATCGCATGAAGCGGCTGCTGCTCCTGCTGGCGTGCCTGCTGGCGCTCTGCACAGGCGTCTGCGCGGCGGAGCCCGTTATTTCCGAAATGAAAACAGACTGTACCCTGACCGGCAGCAGCTCTTGCCAGGTCACGCAGAGCTTTACGCTGGAGATCAGCGGCGCGCAGACACAGCTGCGCTTCCCGCTCAGCGCCGGCGCGAAGAAGGCCTCCGTCGCGGGCTATCAGACGCAGAAGCAGACCGACGGCGACTGCCCCGTGCTCGTGCTGACCGATGCAAACGGCTTTACCGGGACGCGCTCGTTTACCGTCATGTATACGATCTCGGGCCTTGCAAGCGAGGCCGACGGCGTGCAGACGCTCAGCCTTCCGCTCATGAGCGCGAAATGGGACTATCCCATCTCCAAATATGTCTTTACTGTCACGCTGCCCAAGCCGTTTGAAAGCTATCCGGCCTTTACCAGCGGCTACCACGGCGACGTGATCTCCGACTATATCGATCTGGATGTCTCCGAGTCGCGCATCACGGGCGTGATCGAAACGGGGCTGAAGGACCATGAATCGCTCGAAATGACCCTCACGCTGGATAAGTCCTATTTTTCCGGCGCGCATACCACGCTTTCGTTCGGCTGGGCCGGCACGGCAATCATTCTGCTGCTGCTCGCGCTGGCGTTCCTTTACTGGTTCTCGTCTCTGCGCAGTGCACGGGTGCGCGTATCCTCACGGATGCTGCCGCCGGATGCGGCGCTGCCGTGCGATATGCCGTTCCTGCTGGCGGGCGGACCGATCCAGTTCAATATGCTGGTCTGCCACTGGGCAAGTCTGGGATATCTGACCATCTCCTGCGGCAAAAATGAGCGGGTGGTGCTGCGCCGCCGCGTCGATATGGGCAACGAGCGCCGCCCCGCAGAGGTCAGGTTGTTCCAGATGCTGTTTTCGCAGGGCGACGTGTGCGAGGGCGTAAGTCTTCTGTACAAGCGCACGGCGGAAAAGGCCGACGAGGTCCTGCGGCGCTACTGGGTCAGGCGGATGTACCGCAAAACCAGCGGCAATCCGCTCATTATGCGTGCGCTCGGCATTCTGGCCGGAGCGCTGACTGCCGCCGAGGCGGCAAGCCCGATCCTGCCGTCAGGCTTCGTGCGCTGGCTGCTGCTGGCCGTGATCTTCGTGCTCGGCGGCGTACTGTTTGCGGTGATCCAATATGCGCCTGCGGCGTATTATCAGGGAAAATGGCCGCTGGCAGGACTGGCTGCGGCGTGTGCGGCGGCGCTTCTGGCAATGGCGCAGCTCGGCGAGGGCGTTCTTGTGATGCTGCTGGTGATCGCCTGCGAGGTGCTGATCGGCGTGCTGACGCTCCACGGCGGCAGGCGCACCGCCTTTGGCGACGAGATCGTCGCGCAGGCGCTTGGCTACCGCAAGTTCCTCCGGCGCGTCACGCAGAGCCAGCTGCAGTCCCGGCTGGCGCAGGACAGCCAGTATTTTTACCGCATCCTTCCGTATGCCGAGGCGATGGGCCTCGGCAGGAGCCTTGCCCGGACGCTCGGCGACACGGCGCTGGAGCAGTGCGACTGGTACCAGGGCGCCAAGCCTGTGCCGCGCACGGCGGCAGGCTTCTATTCCAGCCTGCGCGAGGCGCTCTCTCTGATGGAGATGTCCATCCGAAATTAATGCATACATAAAAAATTCAGCCGGCGGAACGCATCGTTCCGCCGGCTGTTCACTGTAAAAGCAATGTGTCAGAACAGGCTCTGCTGGGGCTCGTCCGGCTCCGGCTGGGACAGGAGCGCTTCGATCTCGCTCTCGCCGTAGACGGCGATGCCGTTTTCCTTCAAAAGCGCCGCCGTTACGCCGTCTCCGGATGTCAGGCGGCCGGAGAACGTGCCGTCGTAAATGCGCCCGCTGCCGCAGCTCGGGCTGCGCTCCTTCAGAACGGCTGCCTTGCAGCCGTACAGCCGGGCCAGATGCAGCGTCTGCTCCGCGCCCCGGCGGTACTGCGCCGTGACATCCGTGCCGCTCTTCATCACAACGGCGCAGCCCTGCCGCTCCGACGGCTCGCGCGGCGTGGGCAGTCCGCCCAGCTGCTCAGGACAGACAGGGACGAGGTGGTAGCGCTCCATGAGCGCAACGGTCTGCATGATGGGCTTCGATTCGCCGTCATACCGGCAGCAGACGCCGAGCAGACAGGCGCTGATCAGAATGTTTTCCATAGTATCGGGTCCTTTCTCCGGCACGTACCGGCGGCAGCTGCGTCGCTTCGCAAAGCGTTTGAGAGTTCCTGTTTCCCTCATTATAGCAGACGCACATTCAAAACACAATCACAGCTTCCGAAGACGGCCCGATTCTGAAGTGCAAAAAGTTCCCCTTGCCAGGCTGCTGCGCGGCAAGGGGAGCGGTATGCTTTTCATCCGATCAGGCTGCAAACCAGATCGGTGTATTCGCCTGCGTTTTCGACCGGCAGACCGGCCATGAGCAGTGCCTGCGTGTAGAGGATATTCACCAGATCCTCCGCCTTCTTCTCGTCCTGCGCGACTGCGATCTGCAGCTTTGCGAAGATCGGATGGTCGGCGTTCAGCTCAAGAATGCGGTCGGCCTTCATACCGGCTTCGGGGTTCATGCGCTTGAAATACTTCTCCATTTCAAACGTCATGCCGCCGTCCGGGACGACGCTGACGGGGTGGCTGCCCAGATTGTCGCTCAGGCGCACGTCCTTGATCTTGTCGCCCAGCGTCTTTTTGACGAATTCGAGCGTCTGCTTCGATTTTTCGCTCTTTTCCTCGGCGGCCTTCTTTTCCTCTTCCGTTTCGAGGCCCAGATCGCCCGCCGTGATGGCCTTGAGCTCCTTGTCCTGATACTTTGCCAGCGTCTGCGGCACGAAACCGTCGACCTCGTCGGTCATGAACAGCACATCGCAGCCCTTCTGCTGCAGCTTTTCCATCTGCGGCAGCTGGTGCAGCGCCTCGCGGCTCTCGCCGTTGGCATAGTAGATGTACTTCTGATCCTCCGGCATGGCAGCGGCGTATTCCTTGAGGGAAACGAGCTTGCCCTGTTTGCTCGACCAGTAGAGCAGCAGATCCTGCAGCGTGTCCTTCTTCGCGCCGTAATCGGCCAGAACGCCGTATTTGATCTGCGGGCCGAAGGCCGCGAAGAACTTCTCGTATTTCTCGCGGTCGTTGTCCATGAGCTTCTGCAGCTCGGTCTTGATCTTCTTTTCGAGATTGCCCGCGATGAATTTGAGCTGACGGTCATGCTGGAGCATCTCACGGGAGATATTCAGACTCAGATCCTGCGAATCGACCACGCCGCGCACAAAGCGGAAGCAGTCCGGCAGCAGATCAGCGCAGTTTTCCATGATCATCACGCCGGAGGAGTACAGCTGCAGGCCCTTCTTGAAGTCCTTGGTGTAGAAATCATACGGCGCTTTTGCCGGGATAAACAGCAGCGCCTTGTATGTGACCGCGCCCTCGACGTTCGCGTGGATGACGGCCAGCGGGTCTTCGAAGTCGAAGAACTTCTCCTTATAGAAATTGTTGTATTCCTCGTCAGTGACGTCCTTTTTATTCCGGTTCCAGATCGGGACCATGGAGTTGAGCGTCTCGACCTCGGTATAGGTCTCATATTCGGGCTTGTCGCTCTTCTCCGTGCCCTCCTTCATGCGGCTTTTTTCGACCGCCATGCGGATGGGGTAGCGGATATAATCGGAATATTTGCGCACGAGCGACTGCAGCTCCCATGTCTTCAGGAAACGGGAATACTTCTCGTCGTCCGTGTCGGCCTTCAGCTGCATGATCACGTCCGTACCGGCGGCAGCGCGCTCGCACGGGGTCATGGTATAGCCGTCCGCACCCTCGGACTCCCATTTCCACGCCTCGTCAGAGCCGTATTTCTTCGAAATGACGGTCACCTTGTCCGCGACCATGAATGCAGAATAGAAGCCCACGCCGAACTGGCCGATGATATCGGTGTCAGCGGCCTTGTCCTTGTCCAGCGCCTGCTTGAACTGCAGACTGCCGGAGCGGCAGATCGTGCCGAGGTTGTTTTCCATCTCGTCCTTGTCCATACCGATGCCGTTGTCGCTGACGGTCAGCGTGCGGGCGGTCTCGTCGGGCTTGAGTTCGATCGCAAAATCGCTGCGGCTGAGGCCGACTTTCTCGTCGGTCAGCGCCTGATAGGCCAGCTTGTCGATGGCGTCGGAGGCGTTGGAAATGATTTCACGCAGGAAAATTTCCTGATGCGTGTAAATGGAGTTTATCATGAGATCCAGCAGACGCTTGGATTCCGCTTTGAACTGTTTCTTTGCCATAGTAAATGTCACGTCCTTTGCAGATTAGCACTCATGCTATCTGAGTGCTAACTGTATTCTAGCACACTTTTCCTCGTTTGCAAGGGGTTTTTGCAAAATTCATAAAGCGTTCACAAGCGGCTGGATAGGGCATGGTCAGGCTGCCCGTGCTTCCCATGCCAGCAAAAGCGCTTCCAATTCCGGCGTCAGCCGTCTGCGGCACTCTGCTTTCAGATCCTCCGGCACACCATAGAACGCCTCGGCGATGCTGCCGGTGATGGCGGCCAGCGTGTCGCTGTCTCCGCCGAGGGACACCGCAGTGCGCAGCGCGTCTTCAAAATCCGTGCTTTCCAGAAACGCGGTGATCGCCTGCGGGACTGTCTCCTGACAGCTCTCCACATGATGGTAGTCAGGGCGAATTTCATCGCAGCTGCGGCTGAGGTCGTAGCCGAACTCGCGTTCCACATACGTCCGGATATCCGCCTTGCTGCTGCCGGTGCGGGCGAGGAACATTGCCGCGGCGGTCGCCTGCGCGCCCTTGATCCCTTCGGGGTGGTTGTGCGTGACCTCGGCAGTGAGCTTCGCCAGATGCAGCGCCTGCTCCATATCCTTCGCCAGCTCCGCCGCAGCAGAAACCCGCATGGCGCTGCCGTTGCCATAGCTGTTGTAGGGCCGCGGAGCAGCCTCATACAGCCAGCCGTTGAAGTGCGCGCCATAGCCCTTGTCCGGATAGGCGCGGCCAAGCCGCTGCATCTGGTACACAAGCGCAGCTTTGATGGCTGCGTCGTCCTGCCTGCACGTGTCCAGCAGCGCCTTTGCCACAGCCAGCGTCATGACCGTATCGTCGGTAAATTCAGAATGCCGGCAAAAGAGCGGAAAGTCCTTCGACTTGTAATTGTTGAAGTCGAATTCATAGGGGCTGCCGATGATATCGCCCAGAATTGCGCCGTACATATTTGATTACCTCCCACGTTTTTTTACATCCGCGTCGATCCGTGCCTTCCATCCGGGGCTGAGCGGTCTGGACGCGCGGACGGTGCAGATCGCTTCACTGATCACGTCATAGTTGAGCGCCGTGCCCACCTCGTCGCATTTGTAATCCACCGCACGTTCGGCGCTGATGCCGAAGCGCGCCGCTTCCTTCGCCGCGTCGATGTTCGCGCCGAGGAACAGAAACTCCCAGCCGTATTTTGTCTTCTGCCGCTCGATCATCCGCTGCACCGTCTCGTAGCTATAGCGGCGGCTGGCATTTTCATAGCCGTCAGTGGTGATGATGAACAGCGTCTTTTCCGGCACATCCTCCCGCCGGGCGTACTTGTGGACATTGCCGATATGATGGATGGCTTCGCCTACCGCGTCGAGCAGCGCTGTGCAGCCGCGTGCGAAATAGTCCTTCTCCGTCATGGGCGGCACCTTCTCCAGCGGCAGCCGGTCGTGAATGACGGTGCTGTCGCGGTCAAACAGGACCGTGGAGACAAGCGCCTCGCCCGCTTCCTTCTTCTGCTTGGCGATCATGGAGTTGAACCCCCCAATGGTGTCCGCTTCCAGCCCCGCCATAGAGCCGCTGCGATCGAGAATAAAAACCAGTTCTGTCATTATGAACACCCTCCTGTGTTTGTTTGTGTCCTGATTATACCGAACACAAAGGAGGATTTGGTCGCTTGGAAAGCGACATATTTTAAACTACGATTTTTTCACATGATTTCCAAGCCCTGCGTAGAGGCGGACGGCTCTGTCCGCCCGCACAGAATGCAGCATTTTCCGGAAATCTATCATAAACCCGCAAGAACCTGTTTTTTGAATGTAGGGGCCGATGCCCATCTTCGGCGCTAAGAGCCGCGCTATGCGCGGTTGCGCCTCGAAACTAGCCTGCGGGCATCGCATCGGCCCGGCAGATTGCACCATTTTAACGGTAATCTTCGGCGAATTCGCAACTTCCTAACGGGCCGATGTAGGCATCGGCCCCTACAGGCGCGAATTCGGAGGTGTCTGCGAATCACGCCCCCAGCAAGCTCTGGTCGAAGGCGAACAGCGCCTCGTTGATCTCGTAAATGTTGTAGTTCCGCTGGCTGATGAAATATTCGATGATCACGTCGAACTTGCTGCTGCGGCTGAGGGCATAGCCCGCACGGGCTATGAGATCGCGTGTCTCCGTCAGGTCCAGCTCCAGCGCGATGGCAAAGGCGAGGGCCGTGGGCTTGGACGGCCGGTAGTCCGGGTTGCTGCGGATCTTGGAGAACAGCTTGCGGTCGACGTTGGCCCGCTTGTAGATCTCGGAATCCTTTTTGCCGCTGCGGTCGATGCGCGTCAGCAGCGTTTCGGAGAATCCGGCGTCCAGATGTTTCAGCCTGTCGTCCAGACTGCGCGGGGGTCTGGACGCCGGCGAGAACGCCGGGCTGGGGGCCATTTGCGCTTCAACAGGGATCGAAGCCGGGCATGGGCGCGAGCGGATAAAATCCGTATGCGCGTCTACATAGTGGTCGTCGATGTACGCAGCAATGTCCGCGAACAGCCGGCTGCTGATCTGGTAGGCACTGCGGTCGAAAATGACGAGATAGACCGTCATGTCGTGCTCCAGCAAAAACGCGCCGATTGTGTTCATCGCCGTGCGCAGCGCCTGCTCCTTTGGGTACCCGTAAACGCCGGAGGAGATCAGCGGGAACGCCACCGTCTGGCAATGGTGCTTCCTTGCCAGCGCAAGGCTCGTCCGGTAGCAGGAAACGAGCTGCTCCTGTTCGCCGTGATCGCCGCCGTGCCACACCGGGCCGACGGTGTGAATGATATATTTGCAGGGCAGGCGGTATCCTCGCGTGAGCTTGGCCTCGCCGGTCCTGCACCCGCCGAGTCGCCGGCATTCAGCCAGCAGCTCCGGCCCGGCCGCCCGGTGGATGCAGCCGTCCACGCCGCCCCCGCCGAGCAAAGACTCGTTGGCTGCATTGACAATGGCGTCCACGCGCATAGTCGTGATGTCGTTTCGAACGATAATAAGCGGCATGACAGCGCACCTGCCTTTGACATATTTCAGGCCCGGAACGCCGCCCGGCCCGATAGAATCTGGATAGCAATATTGTACCAGCTTCGACTGGAAAATGCAAGAAAACACAGGAAGCGCGCAGAGGTTTTCCGGGAAGCGTGGTTGCGCGGACTGCGGTTCTCTGCTACAATAAGAAAAATTGAGGGGAGTTCGGATATGAGCAGAACGGAGAATGTAGAGCTGGCCGTAGTATGTCTGCTGGAGGACGGCGGCAGGGTGCTGCTCCAGAACCGGAAAAAGGAGGACTGGCACGGCTGGGCGCTGCCGGGCGGCCATGTGGAGCCGGGGGAGTCGTTCGTAGACGCTGTCAGCCGGGAGATGCAGGAGGAAACCGGCCTGACGATCCGGCACCCGAGGCTCGTCGGCGTCAAGCAGTTCCCAATCGAAGCCGGACGGTACGTCGTGCTGCTGTTCAAGGCCGTGGAATGGTCGGGAACGCTGACCTCGTCGGAGGAAGGAGAAATGGCGTGGATCGAATACAGCAAGCTCCCGTCCCTGCAAACCGTGGACGATCTCGAAGAAATGCTGCACATGATGAACACGCCGGAGCTGACGGAATTCCAATATCTGCTCCGCGGCGATGAATGGATCGCATCGATCAAATAGCGGCCAATGCGTGAGCAGACGCAGGCCTGCCAGAGAATGTCAATAAATGGAGGAGCAGGATGGACGAAAGGCGATACTGGAAATACTGTGTTGTTGGGAATATTGTAAAAACGCACATCGATGCGGAGGGAATCCTGCGCTATGGCTCACCGCAATATACTGGCGGAACGAAAGTATACTTGAGCGGGAGACACTGGGATCGAACGCTGCCGAGGATTTGCGTGCTCGGACTGAACCGGTACAGAAAATATCAAGTCAACGATATTCCAGTCGAGTTAATTGAAAATGTCAGATGTGGGAGAACCTTTAAGCCGTCTGTTCTGAATGTGATGGATGATTTGGAATTTCATGAGTGCTGGTGGCATGACACCAATGAGGACCGAAAAGCGGTCAAAGCATTTGCGAAGATGTGGAACGAGACAGCAAAAGACCTGTAAGCAGTGTGCAGAGGAGGCATCCATGCGGTATCTTACAAAGGACTGGTACATTGCCTGTCAGACCGCCCCCATGACGCCGGAGGTGCAGAAGCGGCTGGACGAGATCGACCGGGCGTACTGCGCCGCGCAGACGCGCGAGGCGCTGCCGGATGGACTGTTACAGCGGCTTTTCTTCCATGACGGTACGGTGCGGGAGATTATCACCGGAACAGACCTCACGCTCCGCATCGACAGCCCGTTTTCTGAATACCATACCGTGACCTTCCGCAATGCATATGTGAAGCAGGAGCCGCCCCGCGTCGGCGCGGTCTGGCTGTACCGGGAGCTTTACCGGCACAAGAGCGGGCGCGGCTACGAGGCGCACATCCTGTTCGAAGCCCCCGCAGGCCCCGTATACCGAAAAATCTGCGCCGCCGCCCTGATCGACACAAGGATCATCTGCGATGAGATCGAATTTGCGTAAAAAACGTGGGTGTCTCAAAAACCACTTTGAGACACCCACGCGTTCAATTCCCGCCCGCAGGCGGCACGGTCTGCGAAGCAGACCACGCTCGCACCAATAAAGAAAAGACACGCCAAAGCGTGTCTTTTCTTTATTGGTGCGAGAGATGAGACTTGAACTCACACGACTGTTGCCACACGCCCCTCAAACGTGCCTGTCTACCTATTCCAGCACTCTCGCATTCATTTTTCGATTGCTCGGTTATTATAATCACACTTCGCGCGTTTGTCAAGTGTTTTATTTCTTTTTGGCCGGATGTTCCATCACTTTTTTACTTGCGCTTCGTCCCGATATCTGGTATAATACCGGTTGAATGTACACAAGGAAGGCGGGCGAAGGGGTTGCCGAAGTTTTTTGTTTCGCCGGACGCCGTGCGCGGGCGCTTCCTGACGCTTGACGGGGAAAACGCGGCGCACGCGAAGGTCCTACGGCTCAGGCGCGGCGACAGCGTTCTCGTCTGCGACGGCTGCGGGACGGATTACCGCTGCACCGTTTCTGATTGTTCCCCGCAGCAGGTGTGTCTGGTCGTAACCAGCACGGAGGAGTCCACTGCGGAGCCTCCGGTCGCCTGCAGCGTCTATATGGCCTACGCAAAGGCCGACAAGCTCGAGCACGTGATCCAGAAGGCAACGGAGCTTGGCGCATACGAGATCGCGGCCTTCCCATCCTCCCGCTGCGTGCTGAAGCTTGATGCAGCCTCGGCGGAGAAGAAGCGCGAGCGCTGGCAGAAGATCGCCGCGTCCGCCGCTGCACAGTCGGGCAGGGGCCGGATCCCGCAGGTGCTCGTGATGCCGTCGTTTGAGGACGCGGTGCGGCGTGCGGCCGGATGCGAGCTGGCGCTGCTTCCGTATGAAAACGAGCACGCGCTTTCTCTGCGCCGCGCCATTGGCAGCGCACAGGCGAAGACCGTCTCGATCATGACCGGGCCGGAGGGCGGCTTTTCCGACGAAGAGGTCCTGCTTGCGCAGCGCGCCGGACTTCAGGTCTGTACGCTCGGTCCGCGCATTCTCCGCTGCGAGACTGCGCCGTTGTGCGCGCTCAGCGCCGTCCTGTTCGCCGCCGGCGCGCTGGACTGACGCGTTAATATAATGTATATTTTTGAATCAAAGGACAGAACAGAATGATGACAAAGAACAAAACTGCTGCAAAAAAGACGGAGGATCAGTCCGTTGTCTATAAAGTCCCCGCCGCATTCGTGCTGATGATCGTTGTAATTTACGCGTTTTGGAAGCTTGGCGGCTATTACAGCACCGTAGAGGGCTTTACGGCGCTTTATCCGATGTTCTGCGTTCAGCGGTATGTGTTTCTGGCGCTGACCGCCGCTGAGCTTGTGCTGTGCGTTCTGCTGAAAAACGGGCTTGCGCGGACGATCTGCCGCTACTGGCTGGCGGCGTTTGCGCTGCTGTTCGTCTCGAGCCTGATTCTGTCCATCTTCTGGACGGGCAACATGATCGTGATCTATCTGCTGCACGCGCTGGTCTACTGCCTGTACATGGTCTGGCAGCTTTACCATTCCGAGTTCTTCACCTTCTCGCTGGTCACGGCCTCCGCTGGCGTTGTATTCTATCTCATCGCCCGCACCTCCTATATGGCCAACCGCATCGCGGGCAGCGCGCTGCTTGCGCTGATCCTGATCGGCACGGCGCTCACCGCGTTCCTGTGCGCGAAAAACCACGGCAAGCTCAACCTTGGCAGCCGGATGCTGCGGCTGTTCCCAGACGGGTTCAATCCGCTGCTGTTCTATTTCATCTGCGTGCTTTGGGCTGTCGTGCTGGCCGCCTGCCTGATCTTCGGCTCCGGCTTCGCGTTCTACGCCATGTTCGCGGCCATCGCTGTTGAGCTGATCGGCGCGGTGTACTATACCTTCCAGCTGAAATAAAATCCGTCATAGACACACCCTCCGCTCCGTAAATATGGAGCGGAGGGTGATTTTTTGTTTTCTGGCCGTCAGATCCTTAAGAATACGCTGCTGCTGACCGCCGCGGCACTGCTGCTTCGGTTTGCGTCCATGCTGTTTCAGGCGCATCTGGCCGGGCGTATCGGTGCGGAAGGACTGGGCGCGGTGCAGCTGCTGCTGTCCGTGTCCGCGTTCGCGACGACACTGGGACTGGCCGGGATGCGCGTAGCGGCCTCGTGTCTGTGCGCGCAGGCGCACGGCAGGCGGGAGCCTGCGCAGGTGCAGCTGGCCGCCGCGCACTGCCTCGGCTTCGTGCTCGTGACCAGCACGCTTGCGGCGGCCGGGCTTTATTGGGCCGCGCCGGTTCTGGCCGGGCGCGTGCTGCACGAGCCTGCGGCGGTAGGCAGCCTGCGGCTGCTTGCGGGGCTGCTCCCGGCCGGGTGTGCGGGGTTAGTGCTGGGCGGATACCTGACCGCTGTGGGAAAGGTTTGGCAGCTGACCGCCATTGACGCGGGCGAGCGTGTTCTGGGGCTTGGATTGAGCCTGCTCCTGCTGCGTTTTGCGCCGCAGACTGTGTCCGGGGCCTGCTTTGCGCTGCTGGGTGGGGAGCTGCTGTCCTCCTGCGCGGCGGACGCGGCGCTTTACGCGCTTTACCGGCAGAGCTGGCGCGGTGTCCGGCAGACGGACGCGCCCGGGATGGCCCGGCGCGTAGGCGCTCTGGCAGCGCCGCTGGCGCTGAACGATCTGCTGCGCGCAGCGCTCCGGGCGCTGGAGCAGTTCCTCATCCCGTGGGGTCTGACGCGGGCCGGTGCGACGCGGCTGGGCGCGATGGCGGCATACGGGACGGTCATGGGCATGGTGTTTCCTGCGCTTATGCTGCCGTCGGCGTTTTTGTACGCGCTGGTCGATCTTCTGATCCCGGAGCTTGCCGCCTGCCGCGCACAGGGCCGCCGGGAGCGGCTTGCCTCCGTGACTGGGCAGTGTCTGCGGGCGGGGCTGCTGTTCGCTGGCTTTACGGCGGGTCTGCTGTATGCGCTGGCAGAGCCGCTTACGGCAATTTTGTATCAGAGCGAACAGGCCGGGCGGCTTCTGCGTGTGTTCGCGCCGCTGGCGTTGGTTTTATATCTGGACGCGTTGACGGATGGGATGCTGAAGGGTCTTTCCGAGCAGGTCGCAAATGTGCGCTATAACACGCTTACCTCGGCGCTGGACGCAGTGCTGCTCGTGCTGCTCCTGCCGCGCTGGGGGCTGGGCGGCTATATTTTCGCGTTCGCCGCGACGCATCTTCTGAACTTCACGCTGAGCCTGCGGCGGCTGCTGATCGTCACCGGCTGTCCGCTTCGACTGGGCGCGGCATTGGGCGTCGGGGCCTGCACCGGAGCCGGCGCGCTTGCGGCGCAGCTGCTGCCGGAGCTGGAAAGCGATCCGGCGGGGCTGCTGCTCCGCGCGGCGGTCTTTTCCGGTGTGTTTATTCTGGCTGCGTGTCTCAGCGGAACGGCGGAGCGCTGTCTGCCGCCGAGCCTGCGGGGGCTGCTGTATCTGCCGGAACGCAGCGAAAAAACGCAGGCGGTTCGTTGACTTTTTCACCGAAAAGTCCTACAATCAGAGTAGAATCTGAAACAAGGACGGGCTTTTCCATGATCTCTTTCCGCAACGATTATTCCGAGGGCGCGCACCCGCAGGTGCTCGCCGCACTTGAGAAAAATAACCTTGTCACGACCTGCGGCTACAGCATGGACGATTTCTGCGCCGAGGCGCGCGGCATCGTCCGTGCGCGCTTTTCCTGCCCGCAGGCGGACGTGCACTTTATGGTCGGCGGCACGATTGCCAACACGACGGTCATCGCCGCCGCGCTTCGCCCGTGGGAGGGCGTGATCGCCGCCGATACCGGCCATATCAACGTCCATGAGACGGGCGCGATCGAGGCCTCCGGCCACAAGGTCTGCGCCATCGAAGCGCCCGGCGGCAAGCTGACGCCGGCGCTCGTGCGCGAGCTTCTGCGCCGCCACTGCGACGGGCAGGACGAGCATATGGTTCTGCCGCGCATGGTCTATATCTCCGACGCGACGGAGCTTGGCACGATCTACACGAAATCAGAGCTTTCCGCGCTGCACGACGTCTGCCGGGAGTATGGGCTGTATCTGTTCCTGGACGGCGCACGCCTGCCCGCCGCGCTGGTCGCGGAGGGAAACGATCTGGCCCCGGCAGATTTCGCAAAGTACTGCGATGTTTTCTACATCGGCGGCACGAAAAACGGCCTGCTGTTCGGCGAAGCGCTTGTCATCACGAATGACAGCCTCAAGCCGCATTTCCGGAACATGATCAAGCAGCGCGGCGGGATGTTCGCCAAAGGCTTTTTATTCGGGACGCAGTTCAAGGCGTATTTTGAAAATGATCTCTGGCTGACCATGGCGCGCCATGCCGTCACGCAGGCGCAGCGCATTCAGAAAGCAGCGGCAGAAAAGGGCTATTCCCTCTACGCCGTCTCGCCCACGAATCAGGTCTTTCTTGTCCTCTCTCACGCGCAGATCGAGCGGCTGAAGCAGAACTTCGCGTTCGAGCTGAACGGGCGCATGGATGAAGACCACGAGGCCGCGCGATTCGTCTGCTCCTGGGCGACAAAGCCCGAAGCGGTCGACGCACTGATCGCAGCGCTGTGATGGACAGGCTTTCCCATCCGTTTCCGCCGCTCTATGACGCGGAGTCGCGGATCTTGATCTTAGGCTCGTTCCCGTCGGTCAAATCGCGCGAGGCCATGTTTTTCTATGGCCACCCGCAGAACCGCTTCTGGCGCGTCGTTTCGACCGTGCTGGGCTGCGATTGCCCGCGCACAATTGAGGAAAAGCAGCAGATGCTGCACGCGCACCACATCGCGCTCTGGGATGCCATTGCAAGCTGCGAAATAACCGGCTCAAGCGACAGCTCCATCCGTGAGGCTGCTCCGACCGACCTCACGCCGATTTTAAAGACCGCGCCCATCCGGCAGATCTTCTGCAACGGCGCAACCTCCTATCAGCTCTACTGCCGCCATCAGCAAAAGCTGACCGACCGGGAGGCCGTCAAGCTTCCCTCCACCAGCCCCGCCAACGCTGCCTGGAGCATTGAGCGCCTCACGCAGGCCTGGTCGGTGATTCTGGACGCGCTGGACTGACGACACAAAAATTCGCCTCCCCTTGTCATAGCACTGCATGACAGGGAGAGGCAGATTTTTACGCGCCGCCGGCTTTCCCGGCGGGGATTGTCCTCAAATGAAGCCCGAAACGCATCTGGTTCGTGCAGAGAACGGCAGAAAATCGAATGGAGCTGTCAGGGACGGAGCAGACTTCGCGCCTACCGGCTGCATACGCGTTTCGCTTGGTATGCACGGAATAAAAATTAGCCAATTTTCGATTTTTTGTTCGCAAATTTCGGACAGATATGCTATACTGGGAGCAGAAGGAGGCGAGCGGATGCAGCGGCTGATTTTTCATGTGGATGTCAACAGCGCGTTTTTGTCGTGGGAAGCGGCGCGGCGCGCTGCGGCGGGGGAGGCCGATCTGCGGCTCATCCCGTCCGCCATCGGCGGCGACCGGGACAAGCGCACCGGCATTATTCTGGCAAAATCCATCCCCGCAAAGGCCTTCGGCGTTACGACCGGCGAGCCGGTCGGCATGGCGCTGCGCAAATGCCCGCAGCTGGTGCTGGCTCCGCCGGATTTCCGGCTGTATTCGAAAAACTCCAAAGCGTTCATCGCCGTCTGCCGCCGCTACGCGCCCGTTGTGGAGCAGGTTTCCATCGACGAATGCTTCCTCGACATGACCGGCACGGGGCTGCTCTATCCGGACCCGGTCGCCATCGCGCACATCATCAAAGATACGATCTTCTCTGAGCTGGGCTTCACGGTCAACGTCGGCATCGCGCCCAATAAGCTGTTGGCGAAAATGGCCAGCGACTTTGAAAAGCCGGATAAGGTACATACGCTTTTCGCGCATGAGATCCCGCAGAAGCTCTGGCCGCTGCCGGTCGGTTCGCTGTTTTCCGTCGGGCGGTCCACGGCGGAAAAGCTGACCGCCGCGCGCATCCGCACGATCGGCGATCTGGCGCAGGCGGACCTTGCGTATATCCAGCGGCTGACCGGCGTCAAGCTGGGAAAGCTCATTCATGACTATGCCAACGGCATCGACGACGCGCCTGTTCTGGCTGAGCCGGAAGCCGTCAAGGGCTATGGCAATTCTGTCACGCTCGAGCAGGACGTGACGACTCAGGCACAGGCCAACCAGATCCTGCTTGCCCTGTGCGACAGCGTTGCGTCCCGCATGCGCGCAGACTCCAGGCGCTGCGCCTGCGTGACCGTGACGATCCGCGGAAACGACTTTCGGAACCGGTCGCACCAGCGCCGCCTGCCGGAGCCGACGGATGTGACGGCGGAGCTGTACGCCATGTCCCGGACGCTGTTTTCCGAGCTTTGGGACGGCGTGACACCGCTGCGTCTGCTCGGCGTGACGCTGAATGATCTGTGCGGGGACGATGCCGTACAGCTGTCCCTGTTCCGCGACGAGAAAAAGGAACGCGCCCGCAAGCTTGACCAGACTGTCGATCAGCTGCGCGGCAAATTCGGCGTCACAGCGATCTCACGCGGCAGCGTCACGGACGCGTCCCGGCGCGTGGGCCGGAAATACAAGGCAGAGCTCGACCCCGGTCAAAAATAATCAGGCAGACAGGCAAATGCTTTTCAAAAACTCCGCCCAGAGCTCCGGAAACGTGCGGGCCGGAACATCCTCCGGCGCGACGAGCGGAATTTCGGCAAGCAGCCGCTCTCCCGCCGTGGCGGTCATTGTGCCGAGTCGCTGCCCGGCTTTGACAGGGGCCTGCACGGACTCGTCGACCGTAACCGCAGTCTGCACTTGCGAGGCCAGCGCCTTTTCGAGCAGAAGCGGCTCGCTGCGCTCCGGCACGGGCGTGATGGAATCCTGCCGTCCCAGCACGACCGGGACGGGCGGAATGCCGCCCTCCGGCTGCGGCGTGACGAGGGCGTAGCCGGAAAAGCCGTAGTTGAGCAGCGCTTTGGCCGATTCGAACCGGTCGACCGATGTTTTGCAGTGCAGCACGACCGCGACCAGCTCCATGCCCCCGCGCTCGGCAGAGGCCGACAGGCAGTATCCGGCGGCGGAGGTATAGCCGGTCTTGAGGCCGGTCGTGCCGTCGTAGAAGCGGACAAGCTTGTTGGTGTTGGACAGGCCGAACTGGCCGCCCCGCACGGTGTCCATCCAGATGGTCGTATACTCCTTGATCTCCTCGTGCTTCAAAAGCTCACAGGACATGAGGGCGATATCATAGGCCGTCGTCAGATGCGTGTCCGCGTCCGGCCCATCGTCCAGCCCGGTGCAGTTGACAAAATGCGTGTCCGTCATGCCAAGCTCGGCTGCGCGGTCGTTCATGCGCGAAACGAAGGCGGCCTCGCTGCCCGCCACGTGCTCGGCCAGTGCGCAGGCGCAGTCGTTCGCCGACGAGACGACGACGGATTTGAGCATCTCCCGGAGCGGCAGCTGCTCGTTTTCCTCAAGATAGATCTGGCTGCCGCCCTTGGCGGCTGCCGCGGCGGAGGTCGTGACGGTGTCATCCCAGCCGATAGAGCCGTTGTCCAGCGCCTCCAGAACCAGCAGCAGCGTCATGATCTTCGTGACGCTGGCCGGGCGGAGCTTTTCGTGCGCGTTTTCTTCATAGAGGATCTGCCCCGTGTCCTTCTCCATCAGGATGCACGACGGTGCGGGCAGCGCCAGATCCTCCGCCTGCGCCGTCAGGCCCAGTCCCACTGTGAAAACAAACGCAAGCGCGATGCAGAGCAGCTTCTTTTTCATAGAAAAACACCCTTCCGTTTCATTTGTACAAGCATATGAAACGAAAGGGTGCGATATTACTTTGTTTATGTTATGCGTCCGGGTCGCAACGGAAATGTGCGATGTCCGCGAGAAAGGGGCCGTCGGCTGCGCGGTCCGGCAGCTCGACCGTAACGGGCGTCTGCAGCGGGAGCGCGCAGAGGCTCAGAATGGATTTTGCGTCGAGCCGGGAATCCTTGTAATTGAAATGAACCGGGAAAGGCTGGCGGTTCGCAATCGTGGCGAACTGCGCGATCTCGTTCACGGAATGGAACATGACGGTAAATTCTCTCACGGAAAATCCTCCTGCAATGGGCTGTACAACCGGAGCCGCATCCGGTATAATAACGCTGGGAAGACAAGTGAAATGCTGGTATCAGGTTCTCTTTTATCCAGTATAATCGAAAACGGTATTTTATACTATCCACAAAAAATACAAACCTTTTTTGTGCATAATCTCTGATTTTGGTGGTTTTATGAAATTTGCTTGTTATACGCTCGGCTGTAAGGTCAACCAATATGAAACGCAGGCCATGGAGCAGCTGCTCATGCAGAGCGGCCATACGCTCGGCAGCTTTGACGAGATCTGCGACGGCTACATTATCAACACCTGTACCGTCACAGCCGTGTCCGATAAAAAGTCCCGCAACGCCATCCGGCGCGTGCGCAAGCTGAACCCCAACGCCGTGGTCGGCGTGTGCGGCTGCTATGCGCAGAGCAGCCCGGACGAGATCCGCAAGCTCGACGTGGACGTGCTGATCGGCACGGACGGGCGGGAGGCCTTTGTCAGGCATATGATCGGCGCTGCGCAGACGCGGCAGAAATGGGACTGCGTGGACGACGCAGGCGGCCCCCGCGCGTTTGAAATTCTGCCCGCAGGCGGACTTGCCGCGCGCACAAGAGCGCTTTTGAAGGTCGAGGACGGCTGCAACAATTTCTGCACATACTGCATCATCCCCTACGCGCGGGGCCGCGTGCGCTCCATGCCGCTGAACGCGGCCGTGGAGCAGGCGAGGGGACTTGCCGCCGAGGGCTACCGCGAGATCGTCATCAACGGCATTGAGATCTCGTCCTGGGGCTGGGAGTGGAAGAACGACAGCTGCCTGCGGCAGCTGCTGGCCGCGCTGTGCGAGGCTGTGCCGGGCGTACGCATCCGGCTCGGCTCTCTGGAGCCGCGCACGATCGACGAGGCGTTCTGCAAGACGCTTTCCGGATATGCGAATCTCTGCCCGCAGTTCCACCTGAGCCTGCAATCCGGCTCGGATACCGTCCTGAAGCGGATGCACCGCAAATACGATACGGCCCGGTACCTCGAAAGCGTCCGGCTGCTGCGGAAGTATTTCCCCGGCTGCGCCGTCACGACCGACCTGATCGTCGGCTTCCCCGGCGAGACGGAGGAGGAATTCGCGGAATCGCTGGAATTCCTGAAGACCTGCGGGCTTTCCATGTTTCACATCTTCCCATACTCCCGCCGCAAGGGAACGCCTGCGGCAGATATGCCTGACCAGATCCCGAACGCCGTCAAGGAGCGCCGCGCGGCCGAGGCCGCATCCGCCGCGGCAGAGCTGGAGGCCGCGTACCACGCGTCCATGCTCGGCACGACGCAGCAGGTGCTGTTCGAGCAGGAGGAAAACGGCCTGTACGCCGGTCATGCCATGAATTACGTTAAGGTCTATGTACAGGCGGCGCAGCTGCATAACGAGCTGCGCGCCGTGCGCGTGACAGAGCTCTGCCGGGACGGGGTGTTCGGGGAATTAGAATAAGCGGTACTGCGGCAGCGGCTCGCCGAGAGCCAGAAGCCGAAGTCCATCGTCCAGAAGCACTGCCAGCAGCGCAATGAACAGCCATGCGCAGAAATACTGCGGGCAGATCTGCCCGCGAACATTGTGCGGCAGACCGCGGTAGTCCCAGACGGCATACGAGCGGTTGAACAGGGAACCGAACACCAGCTCCGAACCCGTTATGACGCAGGCGCCGAGAAGCGCCTGCGCACTCAGCGGCAGCCCCGGCGCCCATTCGTTGAGCATACCGATGAGCGCCGCGCACAGGCCGCTGTCCAGAAACATACTCCAATGGGAGCGGCCGCGCCAGAGAAGCTCTATGCAGACATAGACCGTCCCGCCCGCAAGCACGATCAGGCAGAAATATCGAAGCGTCATTTTATCACCCCGGCGTTAGTATGGAGCAAATACACAGAAAAATTTCTAAAAAAGTGAAAGATTCCGGTTGACAAATCGATCTGAATCCCTTATAATACATCGTGCCCGTGAGATGCGGCGCAAGTAAATATGGCGGCATAGCTCAGTTGGTAGAGCATTCGGTTCATACCCGGAGTGTCATCTGTTCGAGTCAGATTGCCGCTACCAGGCCCGTTGGTCAAAAGGTTAAGACACCGCCCTTTCACGGCGGTAATATGGGTTCGATTCCCGTACGGGTCACCAAAAAAGAAACCATCCATCCGGATGGTTTCTTTTTTGGTGATTCGTATGTCGGACCGAACCCATTGGGTTCGATCGCCCGGCAATTCCATGCGCAAGCATGGCAGCGGTATGCAATGCCGCTGGTTTTGACCTGCGGTCAAAACAAATGCCGAGGCGACACGGAGCCGACGCAGTCGGCGGAGTATTCCCGTACGGGTCAGCAATTGATCTATCGTGTTCGGATACCACAAGAAACCATCCATCCGGATGGTTTCTTTTTTAGGTGATTCGTATGTCGGACCGAACCCATTGGGTTCGATCGCCCGGCAATTCCATGCGCAAGCATGGCAGCGGTATGT
>ENA-UERK01000085-UERK01000085.1-human-gut-metagenome-genome-assembly--contig:-NODE-85-length-79221-cov-13.763103_pt1 | contig 79221 bp, 63 predicted proteins | sample MGYA00242957_ERZ507957 | MGnify/ENA primary metagenome ERZ507957 (study PRJEB26167, sample SAMN06115538) | human gut metagenome | host: Homo sapiens | place: China:Heilongjiang | collected 2015-11-06...
ACGGGGCTCTCGCCTTTAGCGGCGCGCCCCGCCAAACGATTATCAATCGTTTGATTTCGCTCAACTTTCGATGATATACAATAATTCGCCGCGAAATCGCTTTGCTCTCGCAAAGCGGCTCCGCCCTCTCGCCCCGTCGCTATTCGGTTCTTTTTATGAAAAAGACACCTTAAAACAGGTGTCTTTTTCATAATTGGTCGAGGCGACGGGGCTCTCGCCTTTAGCGGCGCGCCCCGCCAAACGATTATCAATCGTTTGATTTCGCTCAACTTTCGATGATATACAATAATTCGCCGCGAAATCGCTTTGCTCTCGCAAAGCGGCTCCGCCCTCTCGCCCCGTCGCTATTCGGTTCTTTTTATGAAAAAGACACCTTAAAACAGGTGTCTTTTTCATAATTGGTCGAGGCGACGGGGCTCTCGCCTTTAGCGGCGCGCCCCGCCAAACGATTATCAATCGTTTGATTTCGCTCAACTTTCGATGATATGCAATAGTTCGCCGCGAAATCGCTTTGCTCTCGCAAAGCGGCTCCGCCCTCTCGCCCCGTCGCTATGCGGTTCTTTTTATGAAAAAGACACCTTAAAACAGGTGTCTTTTTCATAATTGGTCGAGGCGACGGGGCTCGAACCCACGACCTCAGCGTCCCGAACGCTGCGCGCTACCAACTGCGCTACGCCTCGTTTATAACGAAAGTCCACATAAATACGTATGTGGACTTTCTGATGGTTGAGGCAACGGGACTTGAACCCACGACCTCTTGGTCCCTAACCAAGCGCGCTACCAAACTGCGCTATGCCTCAATGTATCTGCTTTTTCAAACAGCATAAATTATTATACTTACATAACGTAAATTAGTCAAGCGTTTTTCGGGCGATTTGCGAAAAAATTTTGCCGAAGTCGAGTTTTTTTATTTAATCTTCCGATTTTTGCTCTTTAAACGCCGTCTTATCTGCGGAAATCACGCCCTTCTCTACGCGAATCACTTCGTCGGCGATTTCCAGCGCGGCGGGACGATGCGTTACTATCAGGCATGTTTTGTGTTTCATGGCGCGGATATTGCACAAAAGCGCTTTTTCCGTATCGGAATCGAGCGCGCTGGTGGCTTCGTCCAGAAGAAGAATCGGACGATCCGATAACAATGCGCGCGCTACGGCAAGGCGCTGCAGCTGCCCTTCGGAAAGCCCGCCGCCGCGCTCTTTCAGCGACGTGGACAAGCCTTCCGGCAAATCGTAAACGAATGTGGCGCAGGCGCTTTCGAGCGCTGCCCCGATTGCATCTTTGGTAACGGGTTTCTCGCAGAAGAACGTTAAATTTTCGTATATCGTGCCGGAAAACAGGAAATTCCCTTGCGGAACATACGCGAATAAATCGCGGTGAGCGGCGGTAACGGGGATTTTTTCCGCCGCGGAATTTTCGAGAAATACGCCGCCGCTGCGGGGAAGGTATACGCTTAACAGCAATTTGAAAAGCGTGCTTTTTCCCGAACCGGACTGCCCCGTTACGCACGTGATTTTATGCAGAGGCGCGCGCGCAGTGCCGCCGTCAAGCGTTTTTGCTCTGCCGTTGTAGGCAAATTTTATTTCCTCGAATAGAATATTTTCGGCTGCGGCGTACTCGGCGTTACGTTTCTTTTCGCTGCGCTTTTCGGTGTGTTCGGCGGGAACATCGTCGGTTTCGGAAAGGCGTTCCGCAGCTGCCGCGCGGGAATAAATTGCGGGAAGTACCGCCGAAAACGACGTTAAGGGCTGCTGCAGCTGGCTTAAAAGCATGATGACGGACAAAACGGAGCCGTAATCGGAACTGCCGCTTCTTACGATTTGTACACTGCACCACACCACCGCAAATATCTGCGAAAGCGCCGACAACACCGAAAACGAACCGCCGAGCGCCACGTTCAGTCGGTTTTTCTTCATACGCGCCGTATAATAGTCTTTTAAAAGCGCGCCGGACTTTTCAGCCGAACGTTGCTCCGCGCCGTATGCTTTTACGGTGAGGAGCGAAGAAATGCCCTCCTGTATGAACGAGCGGCTTTTCCCATCCGCTTCGGTGAGTTGTTTATGATATTTTTTCGAAGCTTTTCTGAATGCGACGGAAACGCAGGCGACGATAAGTCCGCCGACGGCAAAAATCGCCGTAAACAACGGATCGAGCATCAAAAGCGCGGCGATCGCGCCGACGCACTGCACTATCATTCCGGCAAAAGCGGGCAGAATGCTTACGCTCATGTTGGCAACTTCCGCGACGTCGGACGTGAAACGATTCAATAAATCGCCGCTGTGGTATTTTTCGGCTTCGGCATAATCGGCGCAAAGCAAACGAGCGAAGAGGCGGGTTCTGAGCCCCACCGTGATTTTTGCTTTGCAGCGTTCGGAATAATACGAACGGACGATTTGCAGCAGCGTTCTTAAAACGGCAAGCGCGGCGCAAATGCCCGAAAACAGCCACATTTTTTTGATTTCGCCGTTTGCCGCGCCGTTGATGACATAGCGGATAAGATACGAAAACGCAAGCGAAAGCAGGATTGCCGTTACCGTCAACCCCGCAAGAAATATTACAGGCAGCCGATACGGGCGCATTTCCCGCTTCAGCCATGCTTTTCCTCTTGCCGCTTCCTGTTCTTTCACGCTTTTCTTCCCTTTTGTTCGCTTATTCCGATTCGCCGTTTTTGCGTTTGAAAATCTTATGATACAGCCGCGAGGCGAAATTGCGGCAGCGCAGATACGGCAATACGAAAAATCGGCGCAGACGATAATTTTTCACCCGCCTTTTCGCATAGCGAAGATATTTTTCGTCGGTGGCGCAATCGATATGTCTGTTTTTGCGGAAATATTCTTTAAGCACGCCGAATACGGCGGATTCCGGAATTTTTTCATCGGAATAACAATTATCGCCGCGAATGATATAGCCGCCGTCGATGACGGAAATAACGCGGTGCAGAACGTATTTATCGCCGCGTTTATAAAGCGCCACGTCCAGCGGGCGAAGCCGCGCCTCTTTTTTTACGATTACCACGCTGTCGCGCCCGGTTTTCAGCATAGGCAACATGCTGACGCCCACCGTGGGACCGACGTATCTGCCCTCGCTTCCGATGAGTTCTTCGATTGTGATTTGTTTCGTTTCTTCCACCGCAGTATACTTCTTTATCAATCGACGAAACGAGGATCGTTCAGCGTTTTTACAAACGACGCCACGTCCGCCGTTGCGGTGGCTTCATCCACTTCGTATTCGTTTAAAAGCGCGGCGACGGCTTCCGCTTCCGTGTGCTCTTCCGTAAAAAAGCGCCATAAAAACGCGCCGCTGTCGTTCAGCTTGATCATGCCGTGAAAATCTTTTCCCGTTTTTCCGATAGGCACGACGATATTTTCGCCGCCGACCTGCCTGATAATGAATCCCTCTTTGATCTTCATATATTTCTCCCTCCCGAAAGCGTTTATTTCTGTTCGTTTTGTGTAAATTCTCTGCCGACAAGCGCTTTATACGACGTTTTCATCGCGTCCGTTTCCATATTGCAATGCAACACGTATGCGGGAACGGTTCGCACAAACATATCCATAAGTTCAAGCGTTTTTTCAGCCGCTTCGCGTTCGCTCGGCAATAAAATCTGTGTAAAAATGCGGTCCGCCGCTTCGCCGACGGCGATTTTTTCGATTGTATTTTCTTTTGCCCGCTCGATAAAACAAAGCGCTTTCAGCGGCGCCTGTCCTTTTTTGCCGCGGTTTTCCTTGCCATTCCACGGCGTGCCGTACGCAACGAATTTTTCGCCGTCCGCCGCGGATTCGTCGAAACCGATAATCGGCTTATCGCCGTTTAAAATTTCGGCGCCTTTCACGTTGTTTATCCAAAGCGCGGTATGCGTGGATTTGCCGATGCCGCTTCTGCCCAGAAACGCATAGGCGTTATTTTCGTATTCAATCACGGCAGAGTGTAACAAAAATCTGCCGTATTTCGGCATCTGCAAACAGATGCTACGATACAGACAGATATTTTCGATATAGCCGTCGGAAAAGCCTTCCGATTGCTTTTTTTCCTCCGCAAACTCTTCGCCTGTAACTTCCGCTTCGAACGCCGCGGGCGATAGCTGATCGACGGAAAGATATTCTTTGCAGAATTCGCTTGTATAGCGGCAACGATTTTTAATGTTTACCCGTAATCCCGCAAGCTCGTAAATCATTCGCGCTCCCCTTTGCTTTTTGCTGACTGTAATACTATCATACCACAAAAACGCCCAATTGGCAAGCCTTAATGCGGTTAAAATTTCTTGTTCCTTAAAAAAATTCCGGTAGTGTTTTTTCTTTGTTTGTTTTTTCTATATAAAAAGTCCGATTTTTAAAGCGCAAAACTTAAAAAATCGGACAAATGGAGCTACTAACCGGATTTGAACCGGTGACCTCGTCCTTACCAAGGACGCGCTCTACCAACTGAGCCATAGTAGCACCGCCTTATGAGCTTCGCCCGATTTTTGTGCGGCGCGCCGCGCTTTCTTTCCCGTGCGAAGAATTACTTGCTTATTATAATGCAAAAAGGAAAATTTGTCAAGCCGAAAAAACGTCTTTTTTCATAAAACCGTAAAAATTTTTCTCTTTTTTAAAGAAAACGCTCCCCCGCCGGGATTTTGCCGGACGGGAGAGTATGATTTTTTGCTTTTACCGTTTACTTCGCGTATTCTACGCTGCGGAATTCGCGGATGACGTTAACTTTAATCTGCCCCGGATATTCGAGTTCGGATTCGATTTTCTTAGCGATGTCCTTCGAAAGAAACAGCGCCTGCGCGTCGTCGACCTGATCGGGCTTGACGATAACGCGGACTTCGCGCCCCGCCTGAATGGCGTAGCTCTTTTCTACGCCGGGGAACGAAGAAGCGATGGCTTCCAGCCGTTCGAGCCGCTTGACGTAGTTCGTGCCCGTTTCTCTTCTGGCGCCCGGTCTTGCGCCGGAAATCGCGTCTGCCGCCTGAATCAGCACGGCTTCGATGGTTTTGGGTTCCACGTCGCCGTGGTGCGCCATGATGGCGTTTACGATATTTGCGTTTTCTTTATATTTCTTCGCAAGTTCGGCGCCGATCTGGACATGCGTACCTTCCTGTTCCTGATCCACCGCTTTGCCGATATCGTGTAAAAGTCCCGCGCGCTTGGCGAAATTGACGTCCAGCCCCAGTTCCGCCGCCATCAGCCCTGCCAGCGTGGCGACTTCGATGGAGTGTTTGTACACGTTCTGACCGTAACTGGTGCGGAATTTCAATCTGCCGATGAGTTTCACGAGTTCGGGATGCAGCCCGAAAATGCCCACTTCGTACACGGCGGATTCTCCCGCTTCGCGGATTTGTACGTCGATATCGCGCGTAACTTTTTCTACCGTTTCTTCGATGCGCGCCGGATGAATACGCCCGTCGGAAATGAGCCGTTCCAGCGATACCCGCGCGATTTCTCTGCGGACGGGATCGAACCCGGACAAAATAACCACTTCCGGCGTATCGTCGATGATAAGTTCGATGCCCGTGGCGTTTTCGAGAGCGCGGATATTGCGCCCCTCTCTGCCGATGATGCGGGCTTTCATATCGTCGCTGGGGAGCGGCACCACCGATACGGTGAGTTCGGAAGCCTGATCCGCCGCGCATTTCTGAATGGCAAGCGAAATAATCTTCTTCGCGTTGATTTCCGCTTCGTCTTTGGCTTGTTGTTCCATTTCGCGAACGGTTTTGGCTGTTTCGCGACGGGTGTCGTCGAGAATTTCTTCCGTAAGCGCCTTTTTCGCCTCGTCGCGGGTGAGTTGCGCCACGCGTTCGAGTTCCTGCACCATGAGTTCGTGCTGCGAATCCAGCTTCTGCTGTAAAGCGCCCAGCTGTTCTTCGTGGGCTTCGATTTTCGCTTTCTGCTCGTCCAGCGCTTCGATTTTTTTATCGAGAGAGTCTTCTTTTTGCGTTAAACGCTGCTCCGCGCGCTGCAATTCTGCCCTTTTTTCTTTGGTTTCACGATCGAAATCGTTGCGTAATTTAAGATCCTGTTCCTTAGCCTCTAAAATCGCTTCTTTCAGAACGCGCTTACTTTCTTCGCGCGCCTGCGCCGTGATTTTTCCCGCCTCCGCTTTTGCGTCCCCGACGATGCGCCCGGCTTCCGTGTTCGCCTCGCCGATTTCTCTTTCGGTATTCTTTTTCTTATAGATGATAAAACCTACTGCCGCCAAAAGCGCGGTGATTGCCACCGCGGCGACCAAACTACCGATAAATACTCCGACTTTTACGGTGAGAAACAGGACGCCGAAAGATACTAAATTCATTTCATGCCTCCTGTGTTAGTGAAAAATATAATTTTGTGCGGACATTGCCGTTTTGCGCATTTTACGCTTTTGCATGCGCGCGCGGCAACTCCTATGTTCTATTTTACTATAAATAATCGAAAAAGTCAATGTTTTGACATCGATTTTTCGTTTGGTTTTGCGCTTTTTTGGCTTTTTTGCGAAATTTCGCGCGTTTTTTTCGTACGAGGCGAATCGTTTTTTCGCATACGGAAAAATTCCGGCGTGCCTGTTTGCCTGAATAGCGTTATATTTCTTCCGCTTCTTCCAGCCACAACGACGCGCAGGCATCGGAAGGCATACGGAAATCGGCGCGCGGCGACAACGTTACCGAACCGATTTTTACGCCGTCCGGCATGCACGAGCGCTTGAACTGTTGCGCGAAAAAGCGTTTATAGAAATTTTTCAGCCATTTTTTCAGCGTTTTTTTATCGTACTTTCGGCCGAAAGCATACTGCGCGAGATAAAACGTTTTTTTCGGCGAATCGCCGCGCCGCAACGCGTGATACAGGAAGAAATCGTGCAGTTCGTACGGACCTACGATATCCTCCGTTTTCTGCGCGATGTTGCCTTTTTCGTCCGGCGGAAGAAGTTCGGGGGAAATTTCGGTGGCAAGCACGCTTTCGATTGCTTTTTGCGCATCGCCGCCGAGCCGCTCTGCTTCATACTTCGCAAGATGCTTTACAAGCGTTTTCGGCACGCCGGAATTGACGCCGTACATCGACATATGATCGCCGTTATACGTGCACCAGCCGAGGGCAAGCTCGCTTAAATCGCCCGTGCCCACCACGATGCCGCCCAGTTCGTTGGCGAGGTTCATTAAAATATACGTACGCGCGCGCGCCTGCGCGTTTTCGTACGTAACGTTTTTTACGGCCGGATCGTGCGAGATATCCTTGAAATGCTGAGAAACAAGCGCGTTTACGGGAATCGTGCGCACGCTTGCCCCCACGCTTTTCGAAAGCGCGAGAGAATTATCGTATGTTTTTCCGCTGGTGCCGAACCCGGGCATGGAAACTGCCTCGATTGCCGAACGCGGCATGCCGCAGATATCCGCCGCTCGGGCGGCGACAAGAAGCGCAAGCGACGAATCGAGTCCGCCCGAAACGCCGATGACGGCGCATTTAGCCCCGACATGCAGCAACCGCCGCGCCAGCGCATGGGATTGCAGCGATAAAATCAATTCTTTTCTCTCTTCCGCGCCCGCGCCTTCGGGAACGAACGGCAGGCGTTCGATTGCCCGTGTTTTCAGATCGCTTCCGCCGACGAAATCGGCAAAAACGCGCGTATAATTTTCCGCAGACGGCTTGAACGTCGTCATTCTGCGGCGTTCGTTTTTTAAAAATTCCGCGTCGATCTCGGCGCTTGCGCCGCTTTCAGAAAACAAAGCGCTTTCGTTTAAAATTCCGCCGTTTTCCGCAATAAGACAATGCCCCGCAAACACGCAGTCGGTAACCGATTCTCCCTGCCCGGCATCCGCGTACACATACGCGCAGAGGCTGCGACCGGAAACGGATTTCACAAGCGTGCGGCGATATTCCGCCTTTCCCACGGTTTCGTCGGAAGCGGATAAATTGACGATGATTACGGCGCCGGCAGCGGCATGATTTTGCGAAGGCGGCGCGGAAACCCAGAGATCTTCGCAAATCTCGCAGGCAACGCAGGTGCCCGTGGCGGAATCTTCGATAAGAACGTTCCTGCCGAACGGAACCGCATAAGCGTTTTTGCCGCAGCCGAAAACAAAGCCCGTATCGACAAAATTTTCCGCCTCGGTAAAATAACGTTTTTCGTAAAATTCGCCGTAATTCGGAAGCGAGGACTTCGGAATCAGCGCAAGGATTTTTCCGCCGCAGATCGCCGCCGCGCAGTTATAAAGCTTGCCGCCCTTTTCTACCGGCAAACCGATAAAAAACAATAACCGCGGCGCTATTTTTAAAGATTCTTCCGCAAGATAAAACGCCGCCGCGCGCGTTGCTTTTAACAGCGAGCCGTCGAAAAACAAATCGCCGCACGTGTAGCCGCACAGCGAAAGTTCCGGAAATACCGCTATTTCCGTTTCTTCCGCCGCAAGACGGGCGATTTCTTTTAAAATTTCCTGCGTATTGAATTTTACGTCCGCTACTCTCAGCTTCGGCGAAGCTGCCGCCGCGCGCACAAAACCGTATTTCATTCCTCGTCGGCTCCGCCTTCTACCACGTCGGCAGCGCCTTTCGCCGCCGCACGGATTTTTTGCTGAATTTCGTTGGAAATTTCGGGATTATCCTTCAGGAACTGGCGCATTTTTTCTCTGCCGTTCGCCACTTTTTCGCCGTTGTACGAGAACCAGGCGCCGCTCTTGCCGATGATATCGAACTGAATACCCATATCCATGATACAGCCTTCCTGCGAAATGCCTTCGCCGAATACGATATCGAATTCCGCCTGTTTGAAAGGAGGCGCAAGCTTGTTTTTCACGATTTTCGCCTTTGTACGGTTGCCCATCGCGCCTTCCGCGTCTTTCAGCGTATCCATTTTTCTTACGTCGATACGGATGCTGGCGTAGAATTTGAGCGCTTTGCCGCCGGGGGTAACTTCGGGGTTGCCGAACATTACGCCCACCTTTTCGCGGAGCTGGTTAATGAAAATCACGCACGTATGCGATTTGTTGACGATTGCCGTAAGTTTACGAAGCGCCTGCGACATCAGTCTTGCCTGCAAACCGACGTGCGAATCGCCCATATCGCCTTCGATTTCCGCTTTCGGCGTCAGCGCCGCAACGGAGTCGATAACAATCATATCCACGGCAGAAGAACGAACGAGCGCGTCGCAGATATCGAGCGCCTGTTCTCCCGTATCCGGCTGAGATACGTACAGATTTTCGAGATCTACGCCGAGATGTTTCGCATACACGGGATCAAGCGCGTGCTCCGCGTCGATAAACGCCGCCACGCCGCCGAGTTTCTGCGTTTCCGCGATGGCGTGCAACGCCACCGTGGTTTTACCCGAAGATTCGGGACCGTAAATTTCGATGATTCTGCCGCGGGGAAAGCCGCCGATGCCGAGCGCCAGATCGAGAGTTAAGCAGCCCGAAGGAATCACGTCGATTTCCGTATTGCCCGCTTCGTCGCCGAGGCGCATGATCGAGCCCTTGCCGTACTGCTTTTCGATCTGCATGAGAACGGCGTCGAGAGCTTTCATTTTTTCGGAATTTTTTTCGATTGCCATTTATGTTTTTACTCCTGTTATATTTTACTGTTTTATATCTTTTCCGACGGAAAACCGCCGACAAAAATTTTCGGATTATTTTAAATGTTTATACGCCCAGAACAACGCGTGATTGATAGCTTTTTCGGTGATTTCTTTGCGCGAGCCCGTAAAAATATGCCGGGCGATGTAAATTTTTCCGTCCAGCCCCGCAGCCAGAAAACATAAGCCCACGGGGAGTCCGCTTTCGTCGCTTTTCGGCCCCGCCAACCCCGTGGTGGCGATTGCCGCGTCGCAATCGCCCGAAGATAAAAGCCCCGCGCACATTTCGTACGCCGTCTGATCGGAAACGGCGCCGGATGTGTTCAGAGTGAACGGGGAAACGTTCAGCCGTTTGATTTTTGCGTCGCCGTTATAGGTGTTCAGCCCTTCGAAATACACTTCGCTGGCACCCGGAACGGAAACGATGCGGCTGCCCACGCCGCCCCCCGTGAACGATTCGGCAACGCTGATTTTTTTGCCGCGCACCTTTAAAAGTTCGCACAGGCGTTTTTCCAGCGGCGTATCGTCCATAGAATACAATTCTTCGGAAAAAGTTTCCGCGAAAATTCTGGTGATGCCGTCTATTAAAAGTTTCGACGCGTCGGGCGGATAATCGACTTCGATACGCGTATCGTCGTAGCGTTCCGAAACAAAAAATTCCAGTTTATTTCCTGCCGCATCCGCCGCTTTTTCGCCTTGCGCGATACACTGCTCCACTGTTTTTTTATCGCAGCCGATGCCGCGGAATACGATTTTTTCCGCAATCGCGCCTTTGCGTTTCAGCCTCGGCAGGCATACGTTTTTCATATACGCGCGCCGCCGTTCCGCTTCGAACGGAGCAAGAAATATATCCGCTTTCCCTTTCGTGAACACTCCGGAACCGTCCTCGGAGCATTGCAGAAAATCGTCTGACTCCGCCGCAAGCGCTTCGGAAAGCGCGGGCAACGCGTTGCTTTCGGTAAAAACAAGCACGGAATCGGACTGCACCGCATAAGACAAGACGACGGCAGGCGTACTTTCTCCGTACGGCAAAAAACGGATTTCCGAAATTTTGCCCGCCTGCGCAAGCTCGCCGAAAATATCCGTATCGCCGAGGGGAATTGATTGTACGATGATTGCCGCCGTCTGCATTGATTTTTTTCCTTTTACCAAAATGACAAGTCTTCAGCGCCACGCTTTGGAACGCTATTATTTTTTCGTTTTTAACACCGCCGGATTTTTTACGATATACGAAACGCCCGAAATTACCGTGAGAATCACCGCCGCCGCAAACAGCGCGAGCCCGATGACGGAAATAACTTTCTGCGCCGTTCCTGCAAACGACGCGGAAGCAATCAACGCGACGACGCAGTAATCCTGCGCGTTGGTTTTCAGTTTTCCGAGCATATCCGCGGCAAGAACCACGCCGTTTGCCGCCGCAATCTGGCGGAAAGCGCTGATGATTAGTTCGCGCGCGAGAATCAGGCATACGCACACCGCTCCCGCCACATAAAAGTCGTGCCCGAACAAGCCGAAAATTTCGTACTTCGTAAGCATTAAAACAAATGCCGTAGCCACAAGAACTTTATCGGCGATGGGATCGAGAAATTTGCCGAGATTCGTAACCAGACCGCGTTTTCTTGCGATGCGCCCGTCAAGAAAATCGGTAACCGCAGCCACCGCGAACACGACCGCCGCGTACACGTAATTGTACGGCAGCGCCGTGAGAAAGAAAAACAATACGAATAAGGGAATTAAACAAATTCGTATCAGCGATAATTTATTAGGTAAATTCATTGATTTTTACTCCTTATGTACTTAACGGTTTGTTTCACGCCGAATAATCTTTCGTTGCGCCGAAAAGATCGGGCGCGGAAACATCGGAAACGACGACGTCGTATTCTTTCCCCTCTTCCGCTTCGGGCGCATTGAAATATATCCTGCCGTCGATTTCCGGGGCGGAAAAATACGCTCTGCCCGCAAAAAGCTGCTTATCGTAATCGATTCCTTCGCATAAAACGCGCAGCGTTTTGCCTTTGAAGGCGGATAAAATCTTTTCGGAAATCTGCCGCTGCGTTTCGTATAACGCGCGCACGCGCCGTTCTTTCGTTTTATAATGCACCTGCCCGCGCATTTTCGCCGCGGCGGTATCGGGTTCGCGGGAATATGCGAAAAATCCGCAGTTGAAAAGTTCCGCTTCTTTTAAAAACGCTTGCATCGCCTCGAATTCTTCCTCCGTTTCCGACGGGAAGCCGGAAATAAACGTGGAGCGAAGCGCGATGCCGGGAATTCTCGCTTTCAATTTTGCGATGAGCGCCAGATAATCTTCGCGCGTGCCGCGGCGGTTCATCAGTTTCAGAATACGGTTTTCCGAATGCTGCAACGGGATATCCGCATACTTGATTACTTTGTCGTTTGTTCTGATTTCTTCGATGAGTTCGTCGGAGAACGCGTCCGGATAGCAATACAAAAGGCGGATAGAACCGATATTATCCAGCAAGGAAAGCCGCCGAATCAGCTGCGGAAAACGGTTTTCGCCGTATAAATCTTCGCCGTAACGCGTGGTATCCTGCGCAACAAGTACCAGTTCTTTCACTTCGCCCAGCTCTTTTGCTTCCTCCAGCAATTTTTCCATGGGATACGAACGGTACTTGCCGCGGATTTTCGGAATCAGGCAATACGTGCAATGATTATAACAGCCGTCGGCGATTTTCAGATATGCGAGATACGGCGCCGTGGTGAGCGTGCGCGCGAAACGAAACGTATCGGCGCCTTTGCCGACAAGATTTACCCTTTCGCCCGTACGGTACGCCGTTTCAAGCGCGGACGGCAATAAATCGTAATCGTTGATGCCGAGAAAAACGTCGCCTTCCGTAAGAGCGGGAAAAACTTCCGCCGCGTATTTTTGCGGCAGACAACCCGTTACTACGATTTTTTCCAGTTTTTCGCTTTTATAACCGGCCGTTTCGATAACGGTTTCCACCGATTCTTCCCGCGCGGACTGTAAAAACGCGCACGTATTGATGACGACGATTTGCGCTTCCCGCACGTCGTTCGTTAACATATAGCCCGCGTTTTGCAATACGGCGATACATTTTTCGCTGTCTACGCGGTTTTTATCGCAACCGAGCGATATTACGCCGAATTTTTTCTGTTCCTTCACTTGCTTTTTCTTTCCTCTTCGGTTCGATGTTCTGCGTTTCGTCGCATACGTTCAAAACGGTTGCAAAAAATTACAACGGACCGTATTTTTCCTCGAATTGTTCGGGGGTAATCAGTACTTTTCGGGCTTTCGCGCCGTCGAATGCGGAAATGTAGCCCTGATCTTCCATCCACTCGATAATTTTCCCGGCTTTGTTGTAACCGACGGAACATTTGCGCTGCACGAGGGAAATAGAAGCGCTGCCGCTTAAAATTACGTTTCTGAGCGCGTCTATGTATACGTAATCCACCTCGTCTTCCTCGGAAGAATCGCCGCCGAAACCGCCGCTTTGCCCTTTTGGCTTATCGATAAACGCCGCCGCTTCTTCGTTAAAGTAGCAATCGTTGTTCTCTTTGATGTAGCGGATGACTTCCTGCGCTTTTTCGGAAGAAATGAACGGCGCCTGCATACGGACAGGCGTTTTCGTACCTTCGGTGGAATACAATAAGTCGCCCTGACCGAGCAGGTTCTGCGCGCCCGATTCATCCAGAATTACGCGCGAATCGATTTCCTGCGCCACCGAAAGCGCGATACGAGATTTCAGATTGCTCTTGATGACGCCCGTGATTACGTCGGTAGACGGGCGCTGCGTGGCGAGAATGACGTGGATACCCGTAGCGCGGGATTTTTGCGTAAGATTCTGAATACGATCTTCCATATCTTTCTTCGCATCCTGCATCATCGCGGCAACCTCGTCGGCGATAATCACGATTTTCGGAAGTTTTTCTTCCCCCTCCGCCAGATTCGCGTTGTATTCGTCTATGTCGATTACATACGTGCCGGAACGGCTCTTTTTGCTGAACAGATCGTATCTTCTTTCCATTTCGGCGATCGCCCAGTTCAAGCTTTGAATCACCTTATTCGTATCGGACAAAACTTCGTTGATGACAAGATGCGGCAGCCCTTCGTATACGACGAATTCCGTCTTTTTGGGATCGATTAAAATAAGGCGCAAATCGGCGGGCGAATACTTCATGATCAGCGAAATGATGATGGAATGCAAAAACGCCGTTTTACCGGAGCCCGAAGTACCTGCCACAAGCACGTGCGTCATTTTACGGATGTCGCCGTAAGTTTTTACGTTATCTACCGTTTTACCCATGGCAAACACCAGCGCGTTGGGTTTGGAATTGATGTATTCGTCCGCAACAAGCATGCTGCCGAGCGTTACCGTCTGCCGCTTTTTGTTGGGCACTTCCACGCTGATGGTGCCGTCTTCGAAATTCGGGGCAATGTTTACGCCGTTTTTCGCGTGAAGATTCATGGCGATCGGCTGATCGAGCGCCACCACTTTTTTAGGCGAAATATTACGGGGCACGGCTACGTTGTAGCGCGTTACCGTAGGTCCGCAGGTTACCGAAGCGATGGAGGCGTCGGGAACCTTGAACGCTTCCAGCGTATCCAGAATCGTGGCTTTGTTTTCGTCGATTTCCACGGAATTCTGGTCGGGACGCGTTTCGGTGCAATCGAAATAATCGAGCGGCGCGCTTTTATAAGGGCGCACCACGCGGGGCTTCGGCGCGGGAGGAGGCGGCACGGGCGCGGGACGGGAAACCGGTCTTTCCGGCTGCGCGGGCGTGAAAGCCCCCCTTGCGCCGACGTCGGTTCCGCGGGAATCGACGCCGGAAATATCCGATTCTCCCCTATCGGAGCCGGGATTTAAATCTTTCGAAAAATCGTCGGACTCCGAAGCGCGTATATCGCCGCCGTCGCGCAGACTATCGCGGCTGCTTCCGAAATCGCGTAAATCGTCGTTCAAGCCGCGCACGGAATCTTCGCGCGAAGAAAAAGACGTGAAATCGGACGAACGGTCGCCGCGATCGGAAGAAAGAGAATCTTCTTCGTCATCGAAAATCGACGTAAAATCTTCGCCGCGGGCATTGCGGTCATCGCGGCTTTCACCGCCGAAGTCCGTTCCTCTGCCGCTTGCGGAAAAATCGTCGCCGCGACCTCCGTTTCTGCCCGAAAAATCGTTATAGGAAGTAAAATCGGCGCCGCCGCGGGAAAGATTGTCCGCAGAAATATCGCCGCGGGAAACATCGCGCGTAAAACGCCCGGTTGAAGAAGAACCGGTATCTGCCGTAATATCGTTACGGGAATCGCTTCCGGAAAAATCTTCCGCGGGCTGATTATTACGGGAATCGAACGAAGTAAAATCCGTTGTTCCGCTTGTTCCGTTTGTTCCGCGCGACGAGAAATCGGAAGTTTCGCGGGAATAAGGCGCATTCGTTCCGGACGGTGCCGGAGGCGTTGCCCCGCGAGTGAAATCCGTGCCGGAGCTTACCGGATTTTCCGGCGTAGCGCGGAAATATGTTCCGTTGTTATTGTTATTTGTTTCCTGTTTATCGGAAACCACGCGTTCCTGCGAATAGTTTCCGTTGACGGAATCGGCGTAAGAATCGGTATACGAACCGCCGAACCCGTTTGACGCCGTCGGCGCCGTCGGGCGCGAGGAACGAGGCGCTGCGGGCGTTTCGGCGAAATTCCGCACCGCCGGAATCGGCTCGTTTGCGGCGGATTTTCTGCGATTGAATTTAGAATCGGGATCGAAAATCAGATTGTTACGGAAGCTTTCCACGGCGTCGCCGCCGTAAATGAGATCTCTGCCGTTTTGTACGGGTTGCGCGCCGTTATCCGCCGCACCCTCCGCGTTGTTGCCGTAATAGGAAGAACCGAACGGCGAGAAAGAATCGGGCGCTTGAACCGAAGGATTCGACGGCTGCCCGTTAAAGCCAGCGCCGGAAACGCCGTTATAGGGATTCGCCGTAAAATTACCGCCGAAATTCTGCGTGCGATCGGAAATGTTTTTCGACAAAGTAACGCCGGGGCGCTGACGGACGTTGTCCGCGGGAAACCCGTATTCGTTCCGCTTTTCGTATGCGGGAAACGTTCTGTTTCCGGCAGAGAACCCGCCGCTTGCGCTATAGCCGTTCGCGCCGCGATTATCGTATGCGCCCTGCGCATTATTGTTGTACGGATAATTATAAGGCGTTGAATCGCCGGAGCGGGAAGCATCGTACGCCCCGCCGTAATTCTGCGCATCATTCTGCCTCGCGCCGTTTTGTTCCCGCGCGAAAGCGCCGTACGCGGCCGACGAAGGATTTGCCGTTGCCGCGGCGGCTTCGGTGAAATCGCCGTTTGGATTTATCTGCGTGTTTTCGGCGGATTTTACTTCCGTTTTCGGTGCTTTTTTCGATTTGATTTTCGAAATCGCCGCGCCGATGACCGACCTGCCCGACACCGTCCGCGCCGTTAAAGCAAAAAAGCACACGAGCGCCATGGCAAGGATGACGAACGTACCCGCTTTGCCGGATACGGCAAACAGCGCGCCCACGAGAAGCCCGCCGAGCCAGCCTGCGGGAGAGCAGGTTTTTACTCCCCCCTCCGCCGCGGTAAAACATGCGGAAAAATAGCCTTCGCGCTGCCACGACGCCGTAACGACGCCGTGCACGATTAACAGTATGATGAACAAAGAAATAACGGAGAACACGGCGGCAGGCTTGTTTTTAAAAATGCGTTTGCCGATGAACGCCGCAACGGACAGAATAAAAATCAGCGGCACGAAAAAATACGCTCCGTACCCGAACACGCCGAGCAAGAACGAATTGACTGCCATGCCGACGTCGCCGAAAATCAACGAGCGCGTGGCAAGAATTAAAAAAGCGAGCGCGGAAAACAATGCGCCCACGGCGCCGATACTCTCTTTCGTGATCAGCGCATTTTCGTTATTTTTCTTTCCGGATGCGGCTTTTTCTTCCGCATTTTTCCCCGCGTTGTCGTTCTCCTCTTTCAAGGTTCCACCTCCGATTCAGTATAACCTTGATTATTATAACATTTTTTTTTCAGTTAATCAAGGATTTCGGGGCGTAAAACACGAATTTTTTCTTGTTTTGCCTTGAAAAACGAACAAATATTCGTTTTTTGTTTTTTTATAAAAACAATCGCCGAAAAACGCTTTCTGCATTTTTTCGCTTTCCGTATATTCGGAAACAACATTTTACACCACGGTTTATCGCTTTTAAACGCGGTTGTTTCGTATCTGCGCCAAGATTTCTTTTGCCGTACCGTAAATATCCCCCGCACCGAGAAACAGCACGGTATCTCCGCAACCGCCGGCGCCCGCCCACTTTGCCAGTTCTTCTTTCGTTTCGCCGTAACGCGCGCCGGGCGTATTTACGGCAAGTAATTTCGCGCTGCCCGATTCGTCGTAGGGCTCGCGCGCGGCGTATTCTTTAAAAATAAACAAGTCGTCCGCGGCGGAAAGCGCTTCGCTGAAATCCGCCATCAACGTTTTCGTTCGGGAATAGGTATGCGGCTGAAAAATCACGTACAACCTGCCCGCCGTGAGCGCCGCCGCGGTTTTCAGCGTTGCGGCGATTTCCCGCGGGTGATGCGCGTAATCGCAGTACCACTGCGCGCCGTGATTTTCGCCGATTTTTTCAAAGCGCCGCTTCACGCCCGAAAAAGCGTTCAACCCCGCCGCGACGTATTCTGCGGAAACGCCGCAAAGGCGCGCCGCGCCGCCCGCGGCGAGGGCGTTGTAAATATGGCATCTCCCCGCGACGTTCAGCCGTACGCGGCAAAGATTTTTTCCGTTTTCGCAAAAATCGAAGGAGTATTTTTCGCCGATGGATCCGATGTTTTCCGCCGTAAAATCCGCTCGTTTGTTTTCTATGCCGAACGACGGATACGCGGGGAAATTTTCTTTGATTTTTTCGTCGTCGGCGCATACGAGCGCGGTTCTGCCGGACGAGCAGAACGTTTCGAAAGTTCCGATGAGTTCGTTTTCATCGCGATAACATTCCATATGATCGCGGTCGATATTGAGAAGTACCGCGACGTCGGGATGAAGATATAATAAATTTTTCTTATATTCGCACGCTTCGGTAATAAAGTACTCTTCGCCCGTTTTATAAAAATTGCCGAACGTATTATCGTCGCCGCCGGCATGCACGGCAAACTTTTTGCCCGCGGCGGAAAAAACATGCGCGCACATGCTTGTGCAGGTGGTTTTTCCGTGGCTGCCCGCCACCGCAACGACGGAGGAAAAATCTTTGGCGACTTCGCCTAAAAATTCGCCGCGGAATACGATTTTTTTGCCCTGCGCAAAACATTCGTCAAACCTACTGTTTCCCCTTGCAATTGCGGAAGTACAGACGATATTTTCGGCGGAATTGATCACCGCTTTTTCCGTTTCGGAAATCGCGGCGGAAGTATAAATTTCAACGCCTGCCCGCGCAAGCTCTTCCGTCCTTGCGGAAAGCTGCGCGTCGTACCCGAACAACTCGCCGCCCTCACAGAGAATATACTTTGCCAGCGCGCTCATCGAAGCGCCGCCGATTCCCAGAAAGTAAAACCGTTTTCCTTTTATCCGTTCTTTTTTCGGCATATCGCTTTATTCTATGATATATAAGCAATTTTTATAACCTATTACGGCACTTTTTACAAAAAGCCGCAGTATAAAAAATCGGCGCACTCCCCGCAAGGAATACGCCGACGTCCGGTTACGATTTATTTTTTATCGGAATTCTTTCTCATGAAGAAATCCACGAATTTCGGGCGGTGCTTCTTTTCGGGCGCAGGCTCGTTGCGAGGCGCCTCGATGGGCATTTCCGGTTCGTAATCGCCCTGTTGCGCGGGGTACGGCTGCGCATAGCCGTTATTTACGTTCCGCATATCCTGCATGCCCGGCATGCCGGCGTTCTGCCCCCACGCGCCGTTTTGCGGGTTCTGCATGTTATTCGGCATATTTGCCTGCATGTTCTGACGGTAATCGGCGCCCGCGAATCCGGACGCGGACGAAGGCGCGAACCCCTGCTGCGCCGACGGAGCGGGTGCGTACCCTTGCGGCGCCGTCTGCTGCGCGGCAGCGGTTTCTTCCGCCGTAGGATAGCCGAACGCCCGATCGATTTTATCGGACAGAGCCGCGGCGCGCTGCGCCGCCGTCTGCATATCGTTTGCGGCGGTGATCGTCTGTCCGCCCGAAGGGAATCCCGTCGCGATAATGACGACTTCCACCTCGTCGGTCATGTTTTCTTCGATGCAGGCGCCGAAAATCACGTTGGCGGAATAATCGATTACGCCTTTCACCAGTTCCGCAGCCTGACAAACTTCGTCCAGCGTGAGATCGTTGCCGCCCACCACGTTTAAAATCACGGAGCTTGCGCCCTCGATGGTGGTGTTTAAAAGAGGCGAACAGATGGCGCAGCGAACCGCGTCGGCAATGCGTTTTTCGCCTTTGGCGATACCGATACCCATATGCGCCACGCCGCGATCTTTCAGCGTGGTGCGCACGTCGGCGAAATCGAGATTGATAAGCGACGGATTGACGATCAGTTCCGCAATGCCGCGGATACCCTGACGAAGCACTTCGTCCGCCACTTTCAACGCTTCGGGGAAAGAAGTGCCCTGTTTTACCACGCCGCGCAATTTATCGTTGGGAATCACGATGATGGAATCCACATACTTGCGGAGTTCTTCCACGCCGGCAAGCGCGTAGTCCATTTTTTTCTTGCCTTCGAAAGAGAACGGAAGCGTTACCACGGCTACGGTGAGAATTTTCATTTCCCGCGCGAGCTTGGCGATAACGGGAGAAGCGCCCGTGCCCGTACCGCCGCCCATTCCGGCGGTGATGAAAAGCAGGTCGGTTCCCTTTAAAATCTGCTGGATTCTGTCTTTATTTTCTTCCGCGGAAAGCTTGCCCACGGAAGGATCGGCGCCCGCGCCGAGCCCTTTTGTGAGCTTTACGCCGATTTGAATACGGTTTTGCGCAAGCGAACGCGCCAGCACCTGATTATCGGTATTGATTACGTAATATTCCGCGGCTTTCAGCCCCGATTCGATTAAACGGTTTACCGCGTTGCCGCCGGCGCCGCCCACGCCGATCACTTTGATTCTGGCTACGCCGAAATGGCTGTCCTGCGTTTCGTCTTCCTGCGGTTGAGCCGTTTCGGAAATCTCGCGCTCTTCCGTTTCGTCGTAAGTGTAAAAATCTTCCGTCATTTTTTATTTCCTCCGAATATGTTTAAAAATTTGCGCAATCCGCTTTTTTCTTCCGCCCGCCGTAAAGCGGCGTTCAGCGCGGATATGCGGGATGAATAACCGGGTTTATCGTAATAAGGTATTTCGGGACAAATCGCCCGCGTAACGCGGCAAAGACGACGTTCCGTATGTTCCGCCACGCCGCGGACTTCCTGCACGCCCTCGCCCGTGAGATACACGGGGTTCGACGAATCGCCCGCGATTTTTTTGGTGCCGTAATACTTTTCGAAAAAAGCGTCCGTCTTTTCGCACAGCTCGTCCAGCCCGCATTTGATTACGTCGTTGATCCGCTGCACGGAATACATGACGCCGTCTTTATCCGTCCAGATGATCCCCTTGGGCACCGCGCCGCCGGATACGTCCGCCGCGGCGAGTATTTCCTTCGCCTTTTCGAAGCCGACGTCGAATTCTTCCATCAGCCCCGCCAGAATCGCCCCGACGCCGCAATCGAAACTTTCTTCGTGCACGATTCCGCCGCCGTAAACCACAAACACCGAAGAAACGGCATAGCCTACGTCAAGAATCGCCGCGTAACCCTCTCTGGTTTTCGCGGGAAGAAGATACGTCGCCTCAGCCAAAGACTGCGGCAGATATTCGATTTGCGTGAAACCGGATGCGGAAAACAGCTTCTGCGTAAGCGAGTAAAACTGCTCGTTTAAAAAATAATAGCATAATGCGCCCTGCAGAACGGCGGTTTTCGAGCCCGTAACGTCGGCGGCGGAAAAATACCGCCGGTTGTCGCCGATAGAAAAATACATTGCCGATTCGTCCGCCAGAGCGCGGTTTTCGGCAAGTTCGTTCAGCCCCGCCGCGTACAGCGCTTCGATTTCCGCCGCCGTGATTTTACGGCGCTTTTCAAACGACATCGACTGCCCTTTCGTACGGATACCGATAAACGGCGCCGGCACGGAAATATAAATCGTCTTCAGCGTGCCGTCGTACGAGGACAAAACGGAATTGATGAGGCGGGAAGCCGCGGAAGTAAACGACGAAACGTCGTAAAAGCCTTCCGTGCCGTAACCGTCGTATTCCGAGCTTTCGCCGCCGCGGAAAACAAACGTTCCGTTTACCCCTCTGCCGCCGATAAGAAAGGTGAGAGAATAGGAACGAATATCGAGAATGGCGACGCTTTCGTTTTTCATCTTCTGCACTCCGTCTGTCGTTTTTTTTCGTATGTACCGCGCGTCCGCTTTACAAAAGCGGCGACGATAATAATATTATACTACCCGCCGCGGAAAAAGTCAATAAATTTGCGAAAATTTTTCGTGTTTTATCGCTGTTTTTATACGATTTCGATTATTTTTCACCCGTTTGAAAAAATCCGGGCAATTGCCGTGCCGGACCCGTGCGGTATTGCCGTGTATCAATCGAGATAATTTTTCGGCTGATAAAAGGCCCCGGCGTCTTTCGAAACGACGATAACGCCCGTCGTCCGTTCGGCAACGCTCAGTCCGTTCGTATAGCATTCGTACAGCGCGGCGGCTTTATCTTCCGCTTTTGCCGACGGCACGTATACCGCCGCCTGCACGCCCTCGCGAAAATATACACGCAACCGTGCGGAATCTTCGGAAGAAGCGGGTTGAACGAGTTCCGCCTGCGTAACGTTGCCGCGGATACCGCCGAACAGCGCGTCGAGCGTTTTTAAAAACGAAAACACGGATGACGTTTCGAAATGAGCCGCAAGATTTTCCGTTTTCGAAGTTACAAGCAGATTGTCCGTACCGTCGGCGCGGTTTTTCACGGAATCGCGCACGGAAAGCTTTGTTCCGTCTCCCGAATAAATCACGTAATTGCCGCCGTTCGCTACGGCGTACACTTCCGCGTCCTCGGTGGCGGTGATGACAAGCCTGCCGGGATAATCTTTTACAAACCCCGTCAGACGGAAATACGCGAAATTTTCGAAGGCGGATTTCGCCGCGGCGTCGTCCGCCTTAATCGTGCTTTTTTTAAGATACGCCTCTTCGAGAACGGTTCTGAGCGCCGCCGCTTCTTCCAGCGCGGGCGAAGAAACGTTTTCGACGACAAGCGTTACTTCCTCCACGCGGTATACGGCGGAAACGCCTAAAAACGCCGCCGTAAAAAATACGATGACGGTAAGGACTATCGTGATGATTTTCTTCGCTTTCATTTCTTCTTTCGATTCCTCTTTCGTAGGTTTTATCCGTTTTTTTCTACAAATCCGTACGGACGATACCGGCGCCGAGCGCTTTTAATTTTTCATCGAAAAGCGCATAGCCGCGGTCGATATGCCAGAGTTCGGAAACAACGCTTTCTCCCTCGGCTTTCAATGCCGCGATGACGAGCGCCGCGCCGCCGCGGAGATCGCAGGCGGATACTTCCGCCCCGTGCAGTTTTTCCACGCCGCGGATCACGGCGGTTCTGCCGCGCACGGTAACGTCCGCGCCCATTTTTTTCAGCTCGCCCGCGTATTTATAACGCGTTTCAAACAAATTTTCCACAATCACCGCGGTGCCGCGCGCCGTAGCGGATAGCGCCGCATACTGCGCCTGCATATCGGTGGGAAACCCCGGAAACGGCAACGTTTCCACAAGAGAGGCGGCTTTTAAATCGCCGCTGCTTCTCAATCTTATTTTATCACCTTTTGCGGTGATTTTGCAACCGTTTTCGCGCAATTTATGCAAAAGAGCCGCAATATTTTCTTCGGATACGCCCTCCGTTTCGATTTCGCCGCCGCAGGAAGCCGCCGCAATCAGAAACGTTCCCGCTTCTATCCTGTCCTTCATCGGCGTATAATCCACGCCGTGCAGCCGTTTTACGCCCGTGATTTCAACGGTATCGCCGCCGGCGCCGGAAACATCCGCGCCCATCTGCGACAAAAAGTTCTGCAAATCCACGATTTCCGGTTCTTTCGCGGCGTTGCGTATCACGGTTTTCCCCTCCGCTTTTACGGCGGCGAGCATGATATTTTCCGTGGCGCCCACGCTGGGAAAATCCAGCAAAATATCGGCGCCGCGCAATTTTTCGGCGCTGCAGATGACGTAGCCGTTTTCTTCGATAATGGTAACGCCCAGCCGCTTCAGCCCGGAAAGATGCAGATCGATCGGGCGCAAGCCTATATCACAGCCGCCGGGATAGGAAATTTTCGCGCGGCGAAACCTTGTGAGCACCGAACCGAGCATAAAAACCGAAGAACGGAGTTCGCGCGTGAGCGTGGACGGAATTTCGTGCGAAACGGCGTTTCTGCCGTCGATCGTAACATAACCGTCGCCCCGGACGATGCCGCAGCCGAGTTCGCTCAAGATATGTAACATATTTTCGGCGTCGGTGATGTGCGGCAAATCGCGTATGGTAACGAGATCGTCCGCAAGCACCGAAGCCGCCAGCAAGGGAAGCACGGCGTTTTTCGCCGCCTGAATTTTTACCCTGCCGTACAGCTTTGCGCCGCCCTGTACAACAAATTTATCCATAAGAAAAAGCTCCTATGTTTCATTGTATGAAAACGGCGGCTTTTTTGTTGCCTCGCGATATGTTGTACAGCACCCCGAACGACGCCATGGAAACGATAAGCGCCGTGTTGCCGGAGCTCAGCAGCGGCAACGGAATGCCCGTGGGCGGAATGCTGCCGCTTACGACGAGCGCGTTGACAAGCGTTTGCAGCCCGTAGGTGAGCGTAATACCCGCGGCAAGCAGAAACGAAAAAAAATCGGGCGCCTCCGCGGCGATTTTAATTCCGCGGAAAATGATAAAGGCAAAGACGGAAAATAAAACGACGATTCCGACGAAGCCGAATTCCTCGCCGATGACGGCAAGAATAAAATCGCTTTCCGCAAACGGCAGAAAACGGTATTTCTGACGGGATTTGAACAGCCCCGTGCCGAACCAGCCGCCGTTGCCGAGCGCATACAGCGACTGTATCAGCTGATACCCCTCTTCTTTCGGCGACGACCACGGATCCAGAAACGCGCTCAGGCGCAGAAGCCGGTACGGTTCGGCAAGAATCAGAAGCGGCACGGCGAGAAGCGCGGGCAGCGCGAGCATCAGAAAGTATTTCAGTTTTGCGCCGCTTAAAAACAGCATGCCGAACGTAACGGCGGCGACGACCACGGTAACCGACATATTCGGCTCGAAAATAATCAGCGCGCAAAAGCCTCCGCCCGCGGCGAGCACGGGCAGCATGCCCTTGAACGTGCCGATTCTTCCCATATCGTCCGCCGCGTACCCCGCAATGAACGCCACGAGGGAAAATTTGGCGATTTCCGACGGCTGCAGCGTAAAACTTCCCGCGCCGATCCAACGGGCGGCGCCGTAATTGCTTCTGCCTACGCCGGGCACGAACACAAGCGCGAGAAGCAGCGCGGACGCCCCGTAAAACACATAGCGAAACGTCTTTTTTTTCAGTTTACGATAATCGAACAACGTGGCGAAAAACAGCGCGAGCGAACCCGCGATAAAACCGATCAACTGTTTTTTCGCGAAGAAAAATTTATCGCCGTACTGCTTTTCCGCCGCGTAATAACTTGCCGAGTACACGCACAAAACGCCGAACGCGGAAAGAATCAGCACCGCAATCAGAAGCGGAACGTCCCCGGTATTTTTTTTGCGGTATACGTTTTTCTCACTCCGATTCCTCGTTTTTTTCTTCGTTACGCGCATCGTCGGCGAAATCATCCGCGGCTCCGATGAGAAGCCGTTCTTCCTCTGCGCGGACGCGCTCTTCTTCCTGCCATGCTCTGACAACGGAAACAAACCGATCACCTCTTTCTTCATAACTCTGGAATTCGTCGAAGCTGGCGCTTGCGGGGCTTAACAGCACCGTTTGCCCGCGTGCCGCCAGAAGCCTTGCGATTTTCACTGCATAATCGAATTTTTCCGTGAGCGTAACGTTTTTATAACCGGTTTTCGCCGCGCTTTCAAGAATTTTAAACGCGTTTTCGCCGTAAATTACGCACCTGACGACTTTCGTCTGCTTAAGCGCCTCGAACAGCGGCGCGTATTCGTACCCCTTATCTTTTCCGCCGAGAAGAAGCACCGTTTCGTTTTTCATGCACTGCGCCGCATGCACCGCGGAATCGACGTTTGTTCCCTTCGAATCGTCGATATACGTTACGCCGTCCACCACGCCCGCCGTTTCGATTCTGTGCGGCGCGCCTTTAAACGTTTTCAGCGCTTTTGCCACGGCTTCGTTGTTGATTTTCATCAATTTCGCGCAGGCGAGCGCCGCCAGCGCGTTTTCGATATTGTGCGCTTCCCGCAGCGCGAGTTCTTCGATTTTTACGATTTCCTCGCCGCGGAAGAAAAGGCTGCCGTTTTCTATGTATGCGCCGTCTACCCGTTCTTTACGGGAAAACCATACGACTTTCGCGCGCGTTTTTTCGGCAAAACCGCGCACGACGGAGTCGTCGTAATTGAGCACGGCGTATTCCGTTTCCTGTTGATTTTTCAGAAGGCGGCTTTTCAGATAGACGTAATTTTCCATATTGTAATGGCGGTTTAAATGATCTTCGGATATATTTAAAACCGCCGCGATATGCGGCTTGAGCGACGAGAGCGTTTCCAGCTGAAACGAAGAAATTTCCGCCACGGCGACGTCGCGTTCCGCAAGATTACGGCAGGAAAGCATCGGCACGCCGATATTTCCGCAAGCTTTGGCTTTTATGCCGCCTGCCGCCAGCATTTCCGCAAGCATGCTTACGGTGGTGGTTTTTCCGTTGGTGCCCGTTACGGCAAGAACGCAGCACTTCAGATACCGCGCGGCAAGTTCCGTTTCGCCGATCACCGCTTTTCCCGCGCGTTTGAACGCCACGGCGAGAGGGTGGTCCACGGGAATGCCCGGACTGAGCACCAGCGCGTGGCAACGGTTTATCAGTTCGGGTAGCAGACTTTCGTTTACCGTTTTCGCGCCCTTTTCCGTAAGCGATTGCACGGCTTTTTCCACCGCGCCGCCGCGCACGTCGTCAAACACGTACGTTTCCGCGCCTTCGGAAAGCAGAAACTCCGCCGCCGCGACGCCGGAACGGGAAAGTCCGAGCACGAGAAAACTTTGATTTGCGGGATACATTTTTTAACACCTCCGCCGTGGGATATTTGCGGCGAACGCCCGTTTTATAAGGCGAAAAGAATACTCAGCAAACCCGTCGCTGCCGTGATTACGGCATAGGCGAACGAAATTTTGCATTCCGAATATCCTTTTTTCTGAAAATGATGGTGCACGGGCGCCATCAGAAAAATGCGCTTTCCTTTCGTCGCTTTATAATATATGACCTGTGCAACGACGGTTATAACCGAAAACACAAACATTATTCCTATGACGGGCGCATAGAAAGCGTTGCCCGAAAACACCGCGACGCAGGCGGCGAACCCGCCCAGAGCCAACGAGCCCGTATCGCCCATGAATACCGAAGCGGGAAATACGTTGAACAGAAGAAAACCGCAAAGCGAAGCGGCAAGGACGAAACAGATCAGCGCAAGCGAATTTTCCGCGCCCGCCTTTCCCGTAGCCGCGTTTTGCAGCGCAATCAGCACGCCGAACGAGAGAAAATACGCCGCGGACGATCCGCCCGCCAACCCGTCCAGTCCGTCGGTTAAATTGACGGCGTTGACGAGCGCAACGAATACGAACGCCGCGAACGGAACGATAAAGCCGCGGAAATTCACGCTTTTTCCGCAGAACGGAAGGCGGCAGACGACCGTCCCGGAACGGTAGCAGTAAATGCCCGCGAGAATCGCCGCCGCGCCCTGAAATATAATTTTCTGATACGGTTTCAACCCGAGATTATCTTTGCGCCTGATTTTCAGGTAATCGTCGAGAAACCCCACCGCGGCATAGGCGAGCGCAAGGCAGAGAGTTACGATAAACGTGCCGTCCGGTTCGCCGACAAACAGACACGCCGCGACGAACGCGGCGGCTATAAACGACAAGCCGCCCATGGTGGGCGTGCCTGCCTTCTTCGCATGTTCTTTTACATAGCAGAGAATATTCTGCCCCGCTTTCAGTTTTCTGAGCACCGGAAGGAGCAATTTTGTAAACGCCGCCGACAGAAAAAAAGCCGTAAGCGAAGCAATCAGGTACGTTTTCATTGTAATTATCCGTTTTTCCGAAAAATTTTTCTTCTATCGTAATTTGTACGTTTTCCGGCGCAAATATTCGTTTTTAATCCGTTTCGCCGCGTTTTCGCGCTTCGACCGCCTCTTCCGCCGTCTTTACGTCGTCGTATTCGTATCTGATTCCCATGATTTCCTGCGTTTCTTCGCCGCCCTTTCCCGCAATCAGCAGAATATCCCCCTTTTTCAGAAATTTCACGGCGTAAAAAATCGCTTTTTTTCTGTCGGTTAAAACGGCGTAATTTTCGGAAAAGCGCCGGTAACCCGTTTCGATTTCCCTGATGATATCGGACGGATCTTCGTAACGCGGATTATCGGAAGTAAGATACGTAAAATCCGCTTTTTTCGCCGCGACGGCGCCCATCTGCGCACGCTTGCCGCGATCACGGTTTCCGCCGCAGCCGAACAGACAATACAGCTTTCCTTTACAAAGCGGTTTCAGCGTTTCCAGCGATTTATCCAGTCCGTCCGGCGTGTGCGCGAAATCCACGAAAATTTCCGCGCCGTTCACTCCGCGCACCCGTTGCAGCCTGCCCTTGGGAAGGACTGCGTTTTTCAAGCCCTCGGCAACGGCTTTCGGCGGCGCGCCGAGCGCGAAAGCGCATCCGGCGGCGGCAAGCGCGTTATATATGTTGTGCCGCCCCGCAAGTCGCAGCGTAACGCGGCACAGTTCGTCGGATAAATTCAGCAGAAATTTGCTGCCCGAAACGCTTTCGTCGGTGATGACCGCAAAAACGTCCGACGGATTTTCCAGCCCGTACGTAAGCGTCTTTATCCGGCGTTTTTTTGCTTCGTCCGCGATTTTCTTGCCCGTTTCGTCGTCGGTGCCGACAACAAAAATTCCGCCGTTTGCTTTTTCGCCGGAAGCGTCCTCTGTTTTATTTTCTTCCGCGACGTCCGCCGGTTCGCCCTCCGCTTTGCCCGTTTCCGGGAAGAAAAAACGCTCCTTTGTTTTGCGGTAGGTTTGCATATTGCCGAAAAAATCCAGATGATCCTGCGAGAAATTCGTAAAAATTTTCGCGGCGAACGGGATTCCCGCCGTTTTTTTATACCAGACGGCATGCGCGGAAACTTCCATGGCGACGAACGTAACGCCCTGCTTAGCCATATCCGCAAGCGTTTTCTGCAGGAATACGGGATCGGGCGTGGTGAGCTCCGGGGCGATTCTCGTTCCGCCGTAGAAAATACCCGTGGTGCCGATAATGCCCGTTTTTTCGCCCGCCGCTTCGAAAACGGAAGCGAGAAGATATGTAACGGTGGTTTTTCCGTTGGTGCCCGTTACCCCCGCCACGCGCATTTTTTTTGCGGGATTGCCGTAAAACGCGCACGCGGCGAGCGCAATGGCTTCCCTTGCGTCTTTCACGAGAATCTGCGGCGGCGGATTTTCCGTACCCGAAAGATCCACAGGCGTTTCGGCGACGATTGCCGCGGCGCCCTTTCGCGCGGCTTCCGCCGCAAAATCGCGACCGTCCGCGCTGCCGCCGCCGAGAGCGAAAAACGCTTCTCCTCTTCCGATATACCGACTGTCGTCCGAAATGCCCGTAATTTCCGTTTCCGCCGCTTTTTTTTCGCCGCTTCTGCGTTTTGCCGCGTACACGGGTACGCCGTTTATGCTTTCAATCAGTTCCGACAGCCGCATCGAAATTCCCTCCGCCGATTTTTTTCGCGTTGTTTTCCGCGCAATACTATTCTATTCCGTCCGCGTTTAAGGTATGTTTTCGGGCGGGATGTTTTTCAGTTCGATAATCGAAGAAAAAATTTCTTTCGCGCAGGGCGCCGCAACGACGCTGCCGTAATACGCGCCCTGCGGCTCGTCGATGATGACAAGCGCGAGATACTTCGGCGCGTTTGCGGGGAAAAATCCCACAAACGACGAAACGTATTTCCCCGCGGCGATGTGTCCGTCCTCGTATTTTTGCGCCGTGCCCGTTTTTCCGCCTACGCGATAGCCTTCGATAAATGTTTTTTTGCCGCTACCCTTTTCCACCACGCCTTCCAGCATGCCCGCAAGCAGGCGGCTTGTTTCTTCGCTGACGGTGCGGCTTTTCAGCTTCGGCGTATTGCTTTGCAGAACGTAACCGTCGTTTGCGTAAATTTCTTTTACCAGCCGGGGTTCGTAATAATAGCCGCCGTTCACGCACGAAGCCGCCGCGCACGCCAGCTGTATTCCCGATACCGCCACCGTCTGCCCGAAGCCGATACGCGCGAGATCGCAATTTCTCACCGCCGTTTCGGGAAGCAGCATTCCCGAAGCTTCGCCGCCGAAATCCAGCCCCGTGGTTTTTCCGAAACCGAACGCGCCGAGATAATCGTAAAACGTTTCCTTGCCCAAAGCGAGAGCCATATCCGTAAAGCAGGGATTGCAGCTGTTGTTCAGCGCGTCGGCAAGCGTCTGGCAGGAGTGTTTTCCGTTGGCGTGATTGCTCCAGCATTTCACAGTAGTGCCGTCCACCGTACGCGTGCGAGAGCTGGAAAACACGTGCGTCGGCGAAAAAGCGGCTTTGTTCCCCTTTTTCCATTCTTCGAGATTCGCCGCCGAAGTGATGATTTTGAACGTGGAACCGGGCTCGTAAATATCGCAGACGATACGATTTCTGGAAAGCGCGTTCAACAACGGAATATCGTCCCGCGGGACGTTGTTCAAATCGTACGACGGCGTGCACGCCATGGCGAGAATTTCAAACGTATCGGGATCGAGCACGATACATTCCGCGCTTTTCGGGGAATATTGCTGCGCGGCGCGCCCGAGCGCCGTTTCCGCAGCCGTCTGGATGCCTGCGTCGATTGTAAGGCGAAGATTATAACCGTTTTCGGCGGGTTTGTACGCCGCGGCGGCGCCGTTCAGGCGAAGCCCGACAAGATCGGTTTCGTATAAAATTTCGCCGTCTTTTCCGCGAAGATACGAATCGTAGTATTTTTCTATGCCCGCCGCGCCCGTATTATCGGACGAGGTAAAACCGATGACCTGCGACAAAAAATCGCTTTTCGGGTACGTTCTGTCGTTATCGCGCGAAAAATAAACGCCGTTTAAAGACAGTTCCGCCAGTTTTTCGACGGCTTGTTTATCCGTCTTTTTCGCTACGGTAACTTCCGAAGCCCGCTTGCCCGTAAGTTTTTTCAACACCGTTTCGTAAGGAATATTCAACGCGGCGGAAAGCTTTTGCGCCGCGTCTTCCGCATCGGTAACGGCGTTCGAACGCGCGAATACGGAAAACTTCGTGGCATTGCCCGCCAGAAGTTCTCCGTTTCTGTCCGTAATCGCTCCGCGTTCGGCAATCACGGGAATTTCGCGCGTCCACTGATCGATCGCGCGTCCCGCAAGCTCTCCGCTCCACGCTACCTGCACATAAAAAAAACGGGCGCATAAAATGCAAAAAAGAAAGGTTATCGCCGCGCATACGGCAAATAACCTCTTTCGTAAAACGGATACCGAATAATCGTTTTTCAAATTTTTGATAACCGCTTCTCCTTATTTGATTTTGTATCGGATTTCCCTTATTTCGTCCAGCCGTTGGCTTGCGCCCATGCGGCGATGGTTTCTTCGCTGGTAGCTTTTTCGATGCGGTTTGCAAGTTCTCTGCTTTGCTCCACAAGCTCCGCTTTTTTCTCTTCCAGCATCGTAAGCTCGGCGCCCTTTGCGTTTAAGATGCGGGTATTCACGCCGATTAAAGCAATCAGCAGCACCACAAACGCCGCCACCGCGGCAATCACGGCTTTCGCCGCATTGGTAAGCGAATAGCTTTCCAACGCTTTTTCCGCGCTCTTTTCTACCGCTTTTACCTGTTCTTTCGCTTCGCCCGGAACGTATTCGGGACGGAATGCGGGCGCCTGCACGGGCGTCTGAACCGCGGCTTGCGCTTCCGCCGCGCCGGAAACCACTCTGCGGAATGTATCCGCCGTAAACAAATCTTTCTGCTGCGCGGTGAGCGGTACCGCTCTCTCCTGCGTTTTTACAACAGGCGCCGCGGGCGCTTCGGGCATCGCGGGAACAACCGGCGCTACGGGTGCCGCGGGCGCGGTAAATTGCTCGGCGCGCTTCTGCTGTTCCGCTTCCGCGAACGTTTTTTCAAGCTGCGCTTCTTCCGCGTTTTGTAAAAGTCTGTATCTCTCGCGGATCATCGCGTTGTGCTTGCGCGCTTCTTCCGCCTGTAAGTCATCGAGCGTTTGTGTTTCCCATAACGTAGTCATTGCCGTTTCCTCTTTCTTGGTTTCTCTTGCCTGAATTATCCTTCTTTTCTATGTTTGTCTTTTGTGTTTTCCGTTAAATTATTCTTTCCGCCACGCGCAGCTTCGCGCATTTGCTCCGCGAATTCGCCGCGACTTCCGCTTCGCTTGCCGTAACGGGCTTTTTCGTAACGATTCGGATTTCCTGCTTCTTTCCGCATACGCATACGGGAAAACTTTTGGGGCAGGTACACGGCGTTTCCATATATCTGAACGCCTCTTTCACCGCTCTGTCCTCCAAAGAATGAAAGGTAAGAACGGCGATTCTGCCGCCTTTTTTCAATCTTCTCGTAAGCGCCAGCACCAGATCGTACAAACCGTCCAGTTCGCCGTTCACTTCGATGCGAATTGCCTGAAACGTTTTTCTTTCGCACGGGGCGCCGCCGAAACGGTATCTTGCGGGAATGCTTTTTTCTACGATGTCCGCCAGCTCGCCGCACGTTTTAAGGGGTTTTTCCGCCCGCGCCTTTACGACGTTTCTTGCAATCTGCCTTGCGAACGCCTCTTCGCCGTAATCTTTGATGATTTTGTACAGCCGCTCTTCCTCGTAAGTATTGACTACGATTTCCGCCGTAAGACTTGCGCTTTCGTTCATCCGCATATCGAGCGGAGCGTTTTTCGCCCGATAGGAAAACCCGCGATCGGGGTCGTCGATCTGATGCGACGATACGCCGAAATCGAGAATCGCGCCGTCCAGTTTTTCCACGTTTTCTTCTTCAAGCACTTTCGCAAAATCTTTGTAGTTGCTTTTATGAAGAGAAAACCTGCCTTCGAAAGGACCGAGCCTTTCTTTCGCCGCTGCCAACGCCTCGTCGTCGAGGTCGGTTGCAATCAGCCTGCCGTCCGGGCTCGTACGCTTTAATATTTCGTAAGAATGCCCGCCTCCGCCCACGGTGCCGTCGAAGTATATGCCGCCGTTTTTAAGGGCAAGATTTTCCATACACTCTTCCAGCATTACGGGGATATGAGAAAAGTTTTGCATCGCAAACCGCCTCCGCTTATATGCCGAGCTTTTTCAGCTCGGAATCGTAATCCACGTTTTCGGTAACTTCGCGATACTTTTCGGCCGCCCAGATTTCCAGACGTCTGCCGCGCCCCACCGTTACGATGTCCTTTTTGATTCCCGCAATCTGCTTGAGTTTGGCGGGAAGCGTTACGCGCCCCTGCCCGTCCTCTTCTGCGGGATAAATGCTGCTGAACACCATAAGAGAAATGGGATTTGCCTCGGAAACGCGCTCGTCTGCAAGAGAGGAAAGCGTTTCTTCAAGCACGCTGTCGGGGAAAAGGCAGATGCTGCCCGAAAGTCCGCGGACGAAACTGTACGTTTTTTCGGGATACGTTTCCAAGCCCTTTTTGAACTTGGCAGGTATCCTGAAACGCCCTTTGTCGTCGATCTGATGTTCGTACGAACCAAAGAACAGCGCTTCCATAGACTTACCCCCTTTTTTAATGGTAAGCTTATTATACGACCATTTTTGCCCACCTGTCAATTATTTTTAGGAAAGTTTTTTGCAAAATTTAAAAAAACAGGGCAAATTGACCACTTTTGTCCCTTTTACGACAAATTGCGCGCAAACGAATGTTCGTAAAACGTTCGGTTTTTCTCTCGTCCGCTGCCGAGAAAGAGTACTTTTCCGTCCGACGAGATGGTTTCGGCAGAAAAATCGGCAGAATTTTGTGCCGCGGGGACGGAAGTGGTTACGCAGGGGCGGAGATTTTGCTCTTTCCCCTTTCCGGCAGAAAAATCAACGCCGTTTTCGTTCTCCGCCGGGAAAGAATCTTCCGCGGAACCTCTGCTACCCGCTTCCGTTTTTCCTGCGGCGAGCGTTACGGCAAGGCGGCGCGCAAGCCCTTCCGCGCCGTCGTACACGGGGCAGCCGTAACGGCGGGCGATCGCCTCGCGCACGTGCGCATAATGCGTGCAACCTAATACAACGAAAGAAAATTTTTGCGCAGGCAATTCCGCCGTGTAAAATTCGTCCGGCGCCGAAGCAAGCGTATCTTCGATTTTTCCGGCAAGCGAATCGCACGGATACGGATAAAAACGGGCGGCGGGGAAACGCATTTCCGCCTGCCGCAACAACGAAGCGAACGCGCGGCTTTCGTAAGTGGCGCGCGTAACCAGAACCAGTCCGTCCCCTCCGTTTTTGCCCGCGGCAAGCACGGGCGGACAGGCGCCGAGAACGGGAAACGGATATTTTTTTCGTAAACTTTCCCCGCAGCAGGCTTCGGCGGTATTGCAGGCAAGCACGAGCGCCGGGGGAAAATACCCCGCCAGTTCTTCCGCCGCCTCAGATACGTACCCGCAAATCGCTTCGGGCGGAAGATTTCCGTAAGGCGCACGGACGTTGTCGCCGTAATAAATAAATTTTCGGGACGGAAGAATTTCGCGGCATTTAAACAGAACGCTCAACCCGCCGACGCCGCTGTCGAACAGACAGACGGCGCCGGAAAAAAACTTTTTTCCCTCGCGCGTTCCGCCCGGAAAAGGAGAAAAAACGGCTTTATCGCAAAAATTTTCGGAATTTTCGGCGAAATTCATAGATAACCCCCTCAAAAACAGTTTACAAGACTTTTCTTTTATGCTAAAATAAACTACGAAATTCGTTTCGGATAAGTTCTTCGTTTCGGACGGACTTTCCCGCAAACAACGATAACAGAAAATATTACAAGTGCAAGGAGAATGAAATGCCTAATATCAAATCCGCGAAAAAAAGAGTTTTGGTTGCCGAAAAGAAAGCCGCTGCGAACAAAGCGGTGAAAACGCAGATGAAAACTCAGATCAAGAAGTTCCTCGCCGCAGTAGAAGCAGGCGATAAGGAAAACGCTGCGAAAGTTTATTCCGAAACCGTTTCCGTAATCGATTCCACCGCTTCCAAGGGCGTGATTCACAAGAACTGCGCGAACAACAAGAAAGCGAAGCTGGCGAAAAAACTCGAAGCGATGGCGTAAACGAAAAATCCGTAAATCTTTTCCGGATTTTTAAATTCGCAGCTGTATAAAATATGCGGTTCTGCCTATAGGTAGAACCGTTTTTGCGTGCAAAAAAACTTTTATTCCCCTCTATTTTTCCTCGTTCCGCCGCCGAAAAAAACGAAGAAAAAAACTTTTATAAAAAAAATTAAAAAACCTTTGAAAAAAGCCTTTCAAACGTTTGACAAACGCGAAAAAAATATTTATAATCTTTCTCGTTGGTTTATTTTAACTAAACTTTCGGTTTATTATTACAAACCTTCGCGACAATTCCGTTCAGGAGCGTGAAAAACTATGGAGCTCGGCGAAAAGATCAAACAGATGCGCCACCAGAAAAACTTAACGCAGGAAGAACTGGCAGACAGGTGCGAACTTACGAAAGGCTACATATCTCAGCTGGAAAACAATCTGAACAGCCCTTCCATAGCAACGCTTACGGATATTTTATCCGCGCTGGGAAGTTCGCTTGCCGAATTCTTCAAAGAGGAAAAAGACGAGAAAGTCGTCTTTTCGAAAGAAGAATTCATCGAAAAAGAATCGGACGGCGTTCTTTTCAGATGGTTGATACCCAATGCGCAGAAAAATATGATGGAACCCGTATTTTTAGAACTGGCGGAAGGCGCTTCCACCGCCGAGGACTTCCCTCACGAAGGAGAAGAATTCGGGTTTGTTACGGAAGGCAGAATCAGAATCCGCCTGGGCAAAAAAGAATATCTATGTAAAAAAGGCGAAGCGTTTTACTATTCCGCTTCCCTCCCCCACACGATTTTCAACTGCGGGAAAACCGCCGCGAAATTTCTTTGGATTTCCACTCCCCCGAACTTTTGATTGAATCATTCGTAAGAATTATACGGAGAATTGCTTACCATGGATAAAAACTCAAACAAAATTATACAACTTGCCGGCGTATCGAAATCTTACGACGGCACAACGATTATCGACAACATCAATTTCTACGTGCGCAAAGGCGAATTCGTAACGCTGCTCGGTCCTTCCGGGTGCGGCAAAACCACCACGCTGCGCATGATTGCGGGATTCGAAATGCCGGACGAAGGAAAAATTCTTCTGAACGGCACGGATATTTCCATGCTGCCGCCGAACAAGCGCCCCGTAAACACCGTATTTCAGAAATACGCGCTGTTCCCGCACCTCAACGTATTCGACAACGTGGCGTTCGGTTTGAAATTAAAACGCGTGGAAACGACGTACGTGGATAAAAACGGCGAAACGAAAACAAAATTTGTGCCGCTTACCAAGGCGGAAATCAAAGAAAAAGTGAAAAACGCGCTGGAAACGGTAGACCTTGCCGGTTTCGAAAAGCGCTCCATTTCCACCCTTTCCGGCGGACAGCAGCAGCGTATCGCCATCGCGCGCGCCATTATTAACGAGCCGGAAATTCTGCTCCTCGACGAGCCGCTCGGCGCGCTCGATCTGAAAATGCGCAAAGAAATGCAGCTGGAACTGAAAGCCATGCACGAAAAGCTGGGCATTACGTTCATCTACGTTACGCACGATCAGGAAGAAGCGCTTACGATGTCCGATACGATCATCGTTATGTCCGACGGATGTATTCAGCAGATAGGCACGCCGGAAGATATTTATAACGAACCGAAAAACGCGTTCGTGGCGGACTTCATCGGCGAAAGCAATATCTTCACGGGTGTGATGCCCGCAGACAATCTTGTGCGCTTCTGCGGCAAAGCTTTCCCCTGCGAGGACGGCGGTTTCGAAAAAGACGAACCCGTAGACGCCGTGGTTCGCCCGGAGGACGTAAAACTGGTTCCGCCCGCGGAAGGTCAGCTGAAAGGCAAAGTAACTTCCGTAATATTCAAAGGCATACACTATCAGATTCTTGTGCAATGCGGCAGATACGAAATAGAAGCACGCAGCACCGCGGCGCCCGCGGTAGGCGCGAACGTCGGTTTAAAAATCGACCCGGACGGCATTCACGTAATGAAAAAAGTATTCCGCGTCAACCGTTTTTCGGGCGTGATTACCAAGAAAAACACCGTGGAATTCGGCGACGGAGAATTCGAATGCGACGTTACGCAGCTGTATAAAGGTTCTCATCTCGACGAAGAGGGTTATCTGATTACGGCGAAAGGCGAAAAACTGGACCTGACGGGCACGGAAGTCAACGTGGAAGTAAGTTTGCACGATATTACGATGAGCGACGATCCCGAAGAAGGCGGCGCCTGCGGACATATTATTTCCCTGATTTACAAGAGCGAATATTACCGCTATATCGTGCGTACGGAAAACGAGGAAGATTACGTGCTTGCCTGCGAAGATCTCTGGAACGAAAACGACTTTGTATCGCTTGTGATTCCGAAAGATAAAATCAAGCTTACCCTGAAAACGGCGGAGGAGAAGCTGTAATGAAAAAAGTTCGCTTTTCGAGAAGTTGGCTGGCGATCCCCTACGCGCTGTTTCTGGCCGTGTTCGTGATCGTTCCCCTCTTCTTCGTTCTGTATTACGCTTTCCGCGACGACGTTACGGGACAACTGACGTTCGGAAATTTCAAAACGTTTTTCACAACTCCCGTAAATCTGAAAGTGGCGGGGAGAAGCCTTATGATCGCCGCGCTGAGCACGATTTTGTGCCTTTTGATCGCCTACCCCGTGGCATACATCATCGCAAAAAGCAAAATCAAAAACAAATCGGCGATTCTTCTGGTGTTCATCGTTCCGATGTGGGTGAATTTCGTTCTGCGCATCAACGCCCTGAAAGAACTCTTAAGCTGGATGGGGCTCATCAATAAATCGGCGGGCTGGGATATTTTCAATACCGTGCTCGGTATGGTGTACGACTTCCTGCCGTTTATGATTCTGCCCATATACACGACGATTCTGAAAATCGACAAAAGCTACCCCGAAGCCGCGCGCGATCTCGGCGCGAATAACGCGAAAGTGTTTCTGCGCGTAACGCTTCCCCTTTCGAAACCCGGAATTTTAAGCGGAATTTCGATGGTATTCCTCCCTTCGATGACAAACTACGTGGTATCCAACTGGATGACGAACAACAAAGTTACGATCATCGGCGGCTTCATCGATTTCGCGTTTTTAAACGACAGCTGGGGGCGCGGCAGCGTAACGGCGATTATATTGCTTGTTTTAATGTTCCTCTTCACCTGGCTGACGGGCGGGTTCAAAGACGAGGACGGCGCGGCGAAGGGCAAAGCGCTGTGGTGAGGTGAACGCAGATGAAAACAAAAAATACAATCGGAAAAATCTTTAAAATCCTTTTTATCCTTTTAATCGTAGCCTTTATCTACGCGCCCATCGTGCTTTTAACGGTGTATTCCTTCAACGAAAGCACGTCGATTAAAACCTGGACCGGCTTTTCACTGAAACATTATCAATATTTCTTTAATTTTTCCAACGATCCCCTGCCCACGGTGTTAAAAACGCTGCTTCTCGCGGCGGTGGTCGCCACCCTTTCCACGCTTCTCGGAACGGCGGGCGCGATAGGTATTTTCTATTCCAAGAAAAAAACTTCCGCCGTGCTTTCCGGCGTAAACCGCATCCCGGTCATCAATGCCGACGTGGTAACGGCGATTTCGTTCGTGCTTTTAGTTGTGGCGCTCAATATCGATAAATCCACCTATATACCCCTCGTCGTGGGGCAGATGGTGCTGTGCACGCCGTTTGTGGTGCTTTCGGTTGTTCCGAAGCTGAAACAGATGGATAACAGCTTATACGAAGCCGCGCTGGACTTGGGCGCAACGCCGAAAAAAGCGCTGTTTTCGGTAATTATACCGCAGATTCTTCCGGGGATTATTTCCGGATTTCTGCTTGCGATTACGCTTTCCCTCGACGATTACGTTGTGGCGGCGTACACGAAGCCCGATACCTTCCACACCATCAGCACGCATATTTACTCGCTGACGAAAGGTAAAAAGGCGCCTCTGATCAAAGCGTCTTACCGCGCGTTCACGGCGGTTGTGTTTGCGCTGATCGTCATCGCCGTAGTTACCGCGAATATCGTGGCGGCGAAAAAAAACAAAAAATCCGATATTATTACGAAAGGAGTATAAAACAATGAAAAAATTCATCTCTCTTGCTTTGGTTTCCGCACTTTCCGCAACTTCGTTGGCGGCGCTTGCCTCCTGCAAAAAAGCCGACGTTACCCTGCGCGTGGCGAGTTGGGCGGAATACATCGACGAAGGCGAAGGCGACAACAAATCCATGATCGAAAATTTCGAAAAATGGTACGAAGAACAGACAGGAAAAAGCATAAAAGTAGAATACATCGAGCTTGACGACAACGAAACGATGTACAACAAAATCACGCTGGGAGAAACATACGATCTCCTCTGCCCTTCCGAATATATGATTATGAAACTGCAATCGGAGGACAAACTGGAAAAATATCCCGAATCTTTCTTCGACACGTCTGTAGAAACGAACTACTATGCCAAGAACGTTTCCCCTTTTATCAAGTCCACGTTTGAAAAGGGAAAAATGAAAGACGGCGTTTCGAAATGGAGCGAATACGCGGCGGGATATATGTGGGGCACAACCGGTTTTGTGGTGAAGCACGATTTTGCCGAAGAAGCAAAATCCTGGAACGTCGTTAAAAATCACGGCAAAAAAGCCACGGCGAAAAACAACGTGCGCGATTCCTACTTTATGGGACTCGGCATGTATTACGAAAACAATGCCGACAAAACAAAAACTCTTGCGGAAATGATGAACGATACTTCCGTAAACACGATGAACGCCGTGAAAGAATTGCTGAAAGCGGTAAAAACCGGCGGCGTACGCTTCGAAACCGACGACGCGAAAGAAGCGGTAATCGCGGGAGAATACGACGTATCGTATCAGTGGAGCGGCGACGCGGTGTACATTATGGACGAAGCCGAAGAAAACAAGATTTACTACGATTACGTAATACCCGAATTTTCTTCCAACATGTGGTTCGACGGCTGGGTGTTGATGAAAGGCGCGCAGACAGACGCGGCGACGATGTTCGTGAACTTTATTTCGAAATCGGAAAACGCCGTGAAAAACTGCGATTATATCGGCTACACCCCCTGCGTGGCGGGCGAAGCGATGCTTGAATACATCGCCGATAAATACGCCCCCGCGGAAAACGCTGCCGACGAGGACAAAGCGGCGTACGACCTGACGTATTTCTTTTCCGACTCCGCAAGCAGCGACGAAAAATATGTGATTACCGCCGATAAAGAACAGCTGCACCGTCAGCTCTTCGCGCAGTTCCCCGACGCAAGCACAAAAGAACGCCTTGTGGTGATGGAATACTTCGAAAAAGAAGTCAACGACCGTGCCAACAGCATGTGGAACGACATCAGCGGCGAAAGCGCGAAATAACGTTAAAACCGAAACATTTGCCTCCCGTTTTGTCGATAACTTTGGCGGAACGGGAGCTTTTTTATGCAGATTCGCGTAAATTTCCGCAAAAATCCCCCACCGCGCGTTCAAAAGCTTGACAAACTCGCGCAAAATCACTATAATTTAGATAATACCAACGAAAATCCGGCGGAGAGGAAAACTATGTTTACAGGAAGAAAACCGGCTGCGAATATGCGCACGATACGATTTACGTACCGCGGTTTTTCCGTATATTCTCTGCTTTCCGTTTCGAAACGGCATTGACGGCTTTATTTAAAGCAAATTCAGGCGGTTTCCGGGTTCGGCGGAAATCGTTTATTTTTTTATTTTAGAGAACATACTTCAGAGGGGATCACCTATGGAAAAAGAAAACGTTTTAACGAAAAACCGCGCCGTCATCGACGAAATCGACAAGGAAATGGCATTCCTTTTCGAAAAGCGCATGAACGCGGCGAAAGAAATTGCGGCATACAAAAACGCGCGCGGCATCGGCGTGGCGGATAAATCGCGCGAAGCAGACGTTATCGCACGCAATTCCGCCTATATTTCCGATCCCGGAATCCGGGAATATTACGTAAACTTCATCACTTCCGTGATGAGCGTTTCCAGAGCGTTGCAATCGCGCGAAACAACGGGGCTGAAAGTTGCGTACTGCGGCGCGGAAGGCGCGTTCGGGTACCTTGCGGCAAAAAAAGCGTTCCCCTCCGCCACCCTTTTTGCCTGCGGCGATTTTTCCGAAGCTTATCGGCTTGCGGAAAACGGAACTTACGATTGCGCGGTGCTGCCGATTGAAAACAGTTATGCCGGCGACGTAAGCGTGGTGATGGACCTTGCCTTTTCCGGCAGTCTGTACGTGAACGCCGTCATCGAAACGGACGTTACGCACAATCTCCTTATCAGAAAAGGCGGCAGAACGGAAACCATAAAAACGGTGGTATCGCACCCGCAGGCGCTTGAACAATGCGGAGAATTTATCCGTAAAAACGGATATAAAACGCTGGATTATTCCAACACCGCGCTCGCCGCAAAATTCGTTGCCGAAGAATGCGACGACACCTATGCCGCCGTCGCTTCGGAAAGCGCCGCCGAAGAATTCGGGCTGGAAGTTGCCGTCCGCGGCATCAACGCCGATAAAAACAACACCACGCGCTTTGCCGTGTTCTCCCGCGCGCAACACCTGCCCGCGCCGTCGGAACCGGACGAAAGCTCGCATTTTATTCTTGTTTTCACTGCTAAAAACGAAGCGGGCGCGCTGGCGCAGGCACTGAATATTATCGGCGCGCACGATTTCAATATGCGCACCCTCACCAGCCGACCGATGAAAGAACTCATCTGGAACTACTATTTCTACGTGGAAGCGGACGGCAACATCAATTCGGAAAACGGAAAAGCCATGATGCAGGAATTATCCGCCGTATGCGCGAAACTCAAACTGGTAGGCACTTACAGGTAATTGCTTTCGGGAGAAACACAAATGGAGCTTTATGTAAAAACGCCGACCGGCGGCTATAACGTACTGATACGCCGCGGCGCGACGGAACAAAGCGAAACGTATTCCGGAATTCCGCGCGGCGGAAAAACGCTGATCGTAACCGACGACGGCGTTCCGGAACGCTATATTAAAACGATAGCTTCCCGCTTCGATTCGCCCGTTTTAATTACGCTGCCGCAGGGAGAACACAGCAAAAACCTTGAAAATTACACGCTTCTATTGAAAACGATGGCGGAACACGAATTTACGCGAAGCGACAAGGCGATTGCAGCGGGCGGCGGCGTCATCGGCGATTTGTGCGGATTTGCGGCGGCAACGTATATGCGCGGCATAGCGTTTTACAACTTCCCCACTACGTTTTTATCTCAGGTAGATTCTTCCGTGGGCGGAAAAACAGCCGTCGATTTCTGCGGCATCAAAAACATCGTCGGCGCGTTTTATCCCCCCCGCAAGGTGATTATCGATACCGAAGTTTTAAAAACCTTGCCGAAAAGGCAACTGAGCGCGGGCATTGCGGAAAGCATTAAAATGGCAGCTACAAGCGATAAAGAACTGTTTTCTCTATTAGAACGCGCAGCCGACGGCTACCCGGACCGCTTTTTCGAATACGCGGACGAAATCGTTTTTCGGTCGCTTCTTATCAAAAAAGCCGTGGTAGAAGCAGATCCCGAAGAAAAAGGACTGAGAAAAGTACTGAATTTCGGGCACACCGCGGGGCACGCGCTGGAAAGCGAATATAAAGGCAAACTTTTACACGGCGAATGCGTGGCGCTCGGCATGCTGCCGATGTGCTCCCCCCCCGTGCGGGTACGGCTGGAAAAACTGCTTATTGCGTACGATTTGCCGATACGCGCCGATTTTTCGGAAGCGGAACTGCTGCGATTTTTAAAACACGATAAAAAAGCCGTCGGCAGCAACGAAATATCCGTAACGTTTAGCGATGAAATCGGCAGCTATCGCTTCGTACGCGAAACGGCGGAAACAATCGCCGCGCGCAGCAAACAAATTCTTTGCGGAGGAACCGCGCAATGAAAAACACTTTCGGACAAAACGTAACAATCACGCTGTTCGGCGAAAGCCACGGCGCCGCCGTGGGCGCCGTACTGGACGGAATCGCCGCGGGATTGCCCGCAGACGAAACCTTTATCGCACAGCGGCTGACTTTACGCCGCCCGCAGCTTGCCTCCGACACGGCGCGGAAAGAAAAAGACGATTTCCGCATTTTAAGCGGCGTAAAAGACGGTTTTACCACGGGCGCTCCGCTTACCGTTATCGTTCCGAACGAAGATATACGAAGCGGCGATTACGAACAGATACGCAATCTGCCCCGCCCCTCGCACGCGGATTATGCGGCTCGCATAAAATACGGCGGATACGAAGATTACCGCGGCGGCGGGCATTTTTCGGGGCGGGTAACGGCGGCGCTTGTCGCCGCGGGCGCCATTTTGTTGCAGGCGCTCGAAAACAAAGGCGTAATCATAGGCAGCCATATTTTATCGTGCGGGAACGTTTCCGACGAACGATATTCCCTTGACCCGACGTCTGAAATCAAAAATACGAAAGGCAAGCCTTTCCCCGTTTTAAACGACAACAAACAAGAAGAAATGCTTGCCGAAATCGCAGAGGCTGCAAAAAACAACGACAGTATCGGCGGAACCGTGGAAACGGCAATCTGCGGGTTGCCCGCGGGGTTGGGCGAACCTTGGTTTGACAGCATAGAAAGCATGTTATCGCACGCCGTATTTTCGCTCGGCGGCGTCAAAGGCATTGAATTCGGCGCCGGCTTTTCCCTTTCCCGCATGCGCGGCAGCGAGGCAAACGACGAGTTTTACGTCGGAGAAGACAAAAAAATTCTCACCCGCACAAATAACAGCGGCGGCATCAACGGCGGCATCTCAAACGGCATGCCGATTGTATTTACCTGCGCCGTAAAACCCACGGCGTCCGTTGCAAAACCGCAGCATACGGTAAATCTTCGCACGGAAGAAAACGCGGAACTTGCGCTGAAAGGCAGGCACGACCCCGCCATCGTGCGAAGAATCTGCCCCGTCATCGAAAGCGCGGCGGCAATCGTCCTGTGCGATTTTATTTCGGCGCGATACGGAACCAACGCGCTTGCGGACAAAAATTTCCGCTTCTGAACGAGAGCAAACTTTTACAGGAGGTACGGCAATGGAATACGGCTTGATCGGCGAAAAATTAACGCATAGTTTTTCCGCGGAAATCCACGCGCTCATCGGCGACTATTCCTACGAATTGCGCGAAATTCCGAAAGAAAAACTGCAGGAATTCCTTACGGAAAAGGCGTTTTCGGCAGTAAACGTAACCATCCCCTACAAACAGGCGGTATTGCCCTTTTTAAGCGGAATTTCGCCCGAAGCGGAAAAAATCGGCGCGGTGAATCTCATCGTGAACAGAAACGGAAAACTTTACGGCTATAATACCGATTATTACGGCGCGAAACGCCTGATCGAACGCGCAAACGTACAGGTGAAAGGCAAAAAAGCGCTGATACTCGGCTCCGGCGGCACAAGGCAAACTCTTTTTGCGGTACTTACGGATATGGGCGCAAAAGAAATCATAACGGTATCGCGAAAAAAAACGGCGGATACAATCACCTACGAAGAAGCGGTAACGCTGCATACAAACGCGGATCTTTTAATTAACGCCACCCCCGTGGGAATGTATCCTCACCCGAACGAAACGCCCGTCGATCCCGCGCTGTTTCCCCGTCTTTGCGGCGTAATCGACGTAATTTACAACCCTTTGCGCACCGACTTTACGGAAAAAGCGCACCTTCTCGGCGTGCCGGCCGCAAACGGACTGTATATGCTGGCGGCGCAGGCGGTAAAAGCTTCCGCCATCATGCGCGGCGTTGCGCTTACGGATGCGAAAACGGATGATTTGTGCGAAACCGTTTATCGGAAAACCCTGCAATCGAAACAGAATATTGTTTTAATCGGCATGCCCGACAGCGGAAAAAGCACCGTCGGCGCGCTGCTTGCAAAAAAAACTGGCAGAACGCTGTACGATACCGACGTGCTTACGGCAACGCGCGAAGGAAAAACCGTCCGTGAAATTTTTCTGCAAGGCGGCGAAAAAGCGTTTCGGACGGCAGAAGATAAAACCGTGCGCGAACTTTCGGGAAAGACGGGATGTATTATCGCCACGGGCGGCGGAACCGTTCTGAACGCGGAAAACGTACGGCTTTTAAAGAAAAACGGCAAACTGTTTTTCCTCGACAGACCGCTTTCAAAACTTTCCGTCGGCGCCGATCGTCCTCTATCTTCCTCTTACGCGGCGCTTGCGGCAATGTACGAAAAACGCCTGCCTCTCTATCTTTCCGCCGCAGACGAACGCATTACAAACGACGGCGACGCGGAAACCGCCGCGGAAAACATTTTAAACTTATTATAACACCCGACGAGGCGAACGCTATGAAAAAATTTTTGGTGCTCAACGGAGCGAATCTGAATCTGCTGGGAATACGCGAACCGGACATATACGGCAAAACCACGTACAAACAGCTGATAAAAACGCTGAAAAACTATGCCAAAAGCCATAAAATCAAGATAATTTTCCGCCGGAGCAACCACGAAGGCACCCTGATCGACGAAATTCAGCGCGCATATTTCAAACATTACGACGGAATCGTCATCAACCCCGGCGGCTACACGCACACAAGCGTAGCGCTGGCGGACGCACTGAAAGCCGTGAATATTCCCGCAGCGGAAGTGCATATTTCGGATATAGCGGCACGAGAAGATTTCAGACAAATCAGCTACATCCGCCCCGTCTGCGTTACTACCGTCGCGGGAAAAGGAATCGCGGGCTACGCGGAAGCGTTGGATGTTCTGATAGAAGCGGCAAAAAAGCGAGGCTGAATTTATGAACGTTGTTATCGGAAAAAGCACGGCGAACGGCACCGTAACGGCGCCGCCGTCGAAAAGCTATGCGCACCGGTTGCTGATCGGCGCGGCGCTTTCCCGCGGAACAAGCACGATTGAAAACGTTTGTTTATCCGACGATATCCGCGCCACGCTGGACTGCGCGCGAACGCTCGGCGCAACCGTATCTTTTGCAGAAACGCTATTTCCGCAAACCGTCCGCATATGCGGTACCGGCGGAAAACTTCTGCGCGGCGGAGAATTTTTCTGCCGCGAAAGCGGCAGCACGCTGCGCTTTTTCCTTCCCCTCGCTTTATGCGCGCTTTCCGAAAATCCCCGTGCAAACGCCGCCTCTTCCGGCAAAGCGATTTTCCGCTGTTCCCCGCGACTTGCCGAACGCGGAATCGGCGTCTACGAAGAGGCGCTTAAAAACGCCGCCTCTTTCGAAAAAATCACTGAAAACGGCAACGGCGCGATTACCGTTTCGGGAACGCTTCTCCCCGGAAAATATACGATTCGCGGCAACGTCAGCAGTCAGTTCGCCACGGGACTATTATTCGCCCTGCCCCTATTGCCGGAAAACAGCGAGCTGGAAATACTCCCTCCTGCGGAAAGCGAAAGCTATATTGCCGTTACTGCGGACGTTCTTAAAAAATTCGGCGTTTGCATCGAAAAAACGGAGCAAAACACATGGTTTATCGGCGGAAATCAACATTTCTCTTCGGGAATTTTCCGTACGGAAGGCGACGAATCCAACGCCGCGTTTTTAAAAGCGCTCAATGCCCTCGGCGGCAACGTCATCGTAAACGGACTGAACAAAAACAGTTTGCAGGGAGATAAAATCTGCGATACGCTTTTTAAACAACTCTCGGCGGGATATACCGAGGCGGATTTAAAAAATTGTCCCGATCTGGCGCCCGTACTCTTTGCCGTAGCCGCGGCAAAACACGGCGCGCGTTTTTCCGGCACGCGCCGTTTAAAAATCAAGGAAAGCGACCGCGCGGAAGCCATGCGCGAAGAACTTGCAAAGTTCGGCGCGGTTGTAACCGTGGCGGAAAACGAGGTAACCGTTCTTCCCCCGCCTTGCGGCTTACATGCCCCCGAATCCGTACTCTCTTCGCACGGCGACCATCGCATTGCAATGGCTCTTTCGCTGTTATGCACCATAACAGGCGGAACGATTTCCGGCGCGGAAGCCGTACGGAAAAGCTATCCCGATTTTTTCTCCGTTCTCTCTTCCCTCGGCGTTTCTCTCCGCCGTTACGAATAAAAAGGAGCACGCCATGAAAAATCCGAACGAAGCCTTTTTAACAAAAAACACGAAAATTTTAATCGTCGGGCTGGGTATGATCGGCGGAAGCTATGCCGCCGCTTTAAGCGCCGGCGGCTACGAAACGGGCGCCGTCGATACCGACGAAACAGCGTTATCTTACGCGAAACAACGCGGCTGGATACGGGACGGCAGAACTTTTGCGGACGGAGATTTTATTAAAAAATATCGTTTAATCGTGTTCGCCCTTTACCCTGCCGCCATGCTCGGCTGGATACGGGAAAATCAGAAATTCATTGCAAAAGGCGCGTTGCTTACCGACGTAAGCGGCGTAAAACGCGCCACGGTATACGCGATACAGAACATGCTGCGCCCCGACCTCGAATTTATCGGCGCTCATCCGATGCGCGGCAAAGAAGAAAGCGGCGTCCGCCATGCAGACCGACGTATTTTCGAAGGCGGAAATTATATCGTAACTCCCACGGCTAAAAATACGGAAACGGCGATTGAAACGTGCGCCGCGCTCGGCAACGCTATCGGGGCAAGGCGGATATCGCTGTTATCGCCCGAAAAACACGATGAAATGATCGGCTTCGTTTCGCAACTTACCCATTGTATCGCCACGGCATTGATGGCATGCAAAGATCCGGCGGAACTTGCGGATTATACGGGCGATTCCTTCCGTGATTTAACGCGCATCGCAAAAATCAACGAAACGCTCTGGAGCGAACTGTTTTTCGAAAATAAAGACGAGCTTCTGACGCAGATAAAATTATTTTCGGAAAAATTTTCCGAAATCGCGCGTTTTATCGAAACGAACGACGAAACGGGCTTGAAAAACGCCATGAGGCTTTCTTCGGCGCGGCGCGCGCTGTTCGATAAAACGGAACAGGACGAAAATAAGGAGAAACACGAACAATGAACATGCTTTTCAAACGACGGCTTCCCGCCCCGCAGGACGTGATAAAAATGTATCCCCTTTCGGAGAAGCTCGCTTCGCGCAAAAACGCGAACGACAAGGAAATCCGCGGCGTACTCGAAGGAAAAAACAAAAAGTTTCTGCTGATTATCGGTCCGTGTTCCGCCGACCGCGAGGACGCGGTACTCGAATACGCAACACGCCTCCGCGCAGTGCAGGAAAAAGTAAGCGATAAACTGATTCTCGTGCCGCGGATTTACACCAACAAGCCGAGAACGACGGGCGCGGGCTATAAAGGCATGCTGCACCAGAGCGATCCGCACCGCGCGCCGGATATGTTCCGCGGACTCATTTCTATACGACGTTTGCATATCAGATGTCTGGAAGAAACCGGGTTTTCGGGCGCGGACGAAATGCTCTACCCGGAAAATCATCGTTATCTCGCCGATATTTTATCGTACGTGGCGGTGGGCGCGCGCTCGGCGGAAAATCAACAGCACCGTTTAACAGCCAGCGGATTGGACGTGCCCGTCGGATTCAAAAACCCGACGAGCGGAGATTTATCGGTGATGTTAAACGCCGTTACGGCGGCGCAGAGCCCGCACGATTTCAGTTACGGCGGCTTCGAGGTGCAAAGTACGGGCAACCCTCTCGCACACGCGATTCTGCGCGGTTCGGTAAACCGCTTCGGCACCAATTTGCCCAACTATCACTACGAAGATCTGACGGAACTAAGCGATTTATACGAAAACAGCAGTCTTCAGAACCCCGCCGTTATCGTAGACGCAAACCATTCGAATTCGGGGAAACGTTACGAAGAACAGCCGCGCATCGCAAAAGAAATACTGCACAGCATGAAGCACAACGCGGGTGTAGCAAGGCTTGTAAAAGGCGTGATGATTGAAAGCTATTTGCAGGACGGATGCCAGAAGATTACGGAAAGCGTTTACGGAAAATCGATCACGGATCCCTGCCTCGGCTGGGAAAAATCTGAACGGCTGATTTACGAAATCGCGGAGCTGCTGCCGTGATGCAAACGCATGCAAACAGTCGGGTTTTTAAAAAACGCGCTTAAGAAAATCCGCTTAGAAGCTACACATTTTTAAGAATATCCGTGCGCATCGTCGCATCCGGTTTACAGGAGGTTTTTATGGAAAATTATGTCAACGAAAAAAATTATGTCAACGAAAAAATGAAACGTCTCGGCGCGCACAGATCCGTGATCCGCGAGCTGTTCGAATACGCAAACAAGCGCCGTGCGGAAATCGGCGATGAAAACGTTTTCGATTTTTCAATCGGCAATCCCAGCGCGCCTACCCCCGCCGCGATTACCGACGAAATGCTTACGCTTCTGAAAAACACCGCGCCCGAACGCCTGCACGCCTATACATCGGCGCAGGGCGCCCAGCTCGTCAGAGAAAAAATCGCCGACTATATTCAAAATACTTTTCACTCGCCCGCTTCCAAAGATTTGATTTACGTTACCTGCGGCGCTTCTGCAGGGCTTGCCGTATCCCTTTCCGCTCTGCTCAACGACGGCGACGAGGCAATCGTTTTCGCGCCGTTTTTTCCCGAATACAAAGTATTTATCGAAGGCGCGGGAGGAAAAATGGTAAGCGTGAAATGCAAAGCGACGGATTTTTCGATTGATTTCGAAGCGCTTTCCCGTGCGCTGACGCCAAAAACAAAGGTTGTGATTATCAATTCGCCGAACAACCCCACCGGCAAAGTAATTTCCGCAAAAGAGCTTGAAAAATTAAGCGAATTGCTTTCCGCTCACGAAGAAAAATACGGCATGCCCGTATACCTTCTCGCGGACGAACCTTACCGCGAAATCGTTTTTGCGGGCGTTTCGGTACCCTATGCCCCGCTTTACTACAAAAATACGATTGTCTGCTATTCGTTCAGCAAATCTCTCACGCTGCCGGGCGAACGAATCGGGTATGTAAGCATATCGCCCGAATCCGAAAACGCGCGGGATATTTTCGACGCCGTATGCGGCGCAGGCAGACAACACGGCTACGTCTGCGCGCCGTCGCTGCTTCAATACACGATAGCAAATTGCCTCGGCACGGCTTCCGATATGAGCTTTTACGAAAACAATCGGGATTTGTTATACAATGCCCTGACTGCTTACGGGTACGAATGCTGCCGCCCGGAAGGCGCGTTTTATCTGTTTATGAAAGCTCTCGAACCGGATGCGGCAAAATTTAGCGAACGTGCGAAAAAACACGAACTGATACTGGTACCCGGCGACGATTTTTATTACCCCGGCTACGTAAGAATTTCCTATTGCGTGCCGCATTCCCGCGTAAAAAATTCATTGCCCGCATTTGAAGCCTTAATGCGCGAATACAAAAAGTAATCATAATTACATAACCGAAAAAGCAAGATTCCGGAGGCTATCGGATTTTTCCGTCCGCCTTTGGATTTTCACGCAAAAATAAATATTCTTCTTGCAAAAACGCTTGACAACAAACGAATACTTATGTTATTATATAAAAGCAATTCGGGGTTATAGCGCAGTTGGTAGCGCGTTTGAATGGCATTCAAAAGGTCAGGGGTTCGACTCCCCTTAGCTCCACCACAGCTGAAAAATACGAACTCTGAAATAAATACGGAGTTCGTATTTTTCTTTTCTCGGAACTTTTTCGGCGTGAAGTTTAAGTTTTAAGCACCCAATAAAACTGAATATCAAACGTTTCGGCAGGTATTGAATCATCGATACCTGCTTTTTCGATGCCATTTTGCTTATTGCCATCCAATTCGCTTTTTCGCCTTTCGGGTGCCGTTTGTAGCACAGTGAAAAGCGCAAGTCAACGGCAAAAATTATCGCTGAAAACTTTTAGTTTACCGATGACGTTCTTTATAAAAAGTTCGGCTTTTTGCATTTACGCAATAATTTTTGCTGTTTCGTTGACTTCTGTTTGTAGGATTTTAACTATTAAAATATTTATCTTTTCCCAGTGCTACTTCCGTTTCTGCCGAAATGCGAAAAACGAATCGGAGGTATTCCACAATGAAAGAGTTTCAAAAAGGTGTTTTAGATAACGATAGAGTTATCACAGTGGAAAACGTACAAAAAATGGGCGAAATCATCGCTCTGACAAGTGTTAAAACGTTAATTGTGCGGGCGGGCAAGAACTTACACGTTTTGTATAAAGGTCATTTAAGAGATCTACACCGAACAGAAAACGATTTGAGCCATTATTCGAACGGATACGATATCGCGCAGGAAACCATACTGTTTTTATGCAAGCATATCGGTAAGCGACTTGACGGTACTTGCTATACGAAAACGGGCAAACAAACAACCATAAAACAAGCGGCGTTCAGCGTTGCCGACAGATATCTCGCCAAGCAATATACCCGCCACGCCGACAACACAATCAGCATTGACGAACGCATTACCGCCGATCGGGAAGAAATTCTTAGCAACGCGCAAAAGAACGATTACACTATCGTTGACCGCATTATATCCAAAATGAATTTAACCGCCGTGGAATACGAAACGTTAAACGCGTACATGGCAGGGCTGACCTATTGCGAAATTGCAAGAATTATGTCCGTAAACCGCACCACGATCTGGCGCAGACACAACAGCATACAACGCAAATATTTGGCTATTTGTCTATGATTAAAAAATCAATTTCATATGATTAAAAACGGCGTAATCGCAATTTTGCTTTTACGCCGTTTTTTTCTGTTACCGTTATTTTCCTATCTCAAGTTTCGTCAAGTCTATTCGCGCATACCTGAAACGTAATATGTTTATTTGCCTGTCTTCGTCTTTTATTTCGTATATCAAAACATAATTTTCTATACTATTTTTCCCTTCCGAATTTTTTGCTGGTTTCGTCTGCGGAGTTGTAGCAAATTTTGGAAACACTTCAAAATTGTCTCGCATGTTTTCTCCACGCTGCTTTACGTACGACTGCGCCACCGCCAAAACAAGCCGTTTTATACAAACCTCCTTTGAAAATGTATTTCGCGCCTCTCTGCGTTGAATTTCTTCATTCTCGTCCCCCTTAACTTCAAGAGATAAGGTTCTCAAAACTCATATTCTCAATACTCGTCTGCGCCGACGATCGACTGAATTTCCGATACGTTTACTTCTTTCAGCGATTTTTTGCCCTGTTTTACGCAAAGCGCGGCCGCTGCGCCCGCCGCTTCGCCGAGAGCAATGCATACCGACATTATTCTGAAATTCGAGTGCGCCAAATGGCTGCCCGAAATATTTCTGCCCGAAAGCAGCAAGCCTTCCACCTTCTTCGGCAATAAGCACCCGTACGGGATCGTATACGTGCCGTTTTGCTTCCACTCGTGCTGCACGCCCGTTTTATCAAGTCCCGATCCCGTTAAGTTATGCACGTCGAAATTGAAAAACGCGTGGCGCACTACCCAATTTTCGTAGTACTTCGCCGTTAAAACGTCGTCCTTTCCCAGCCGTTCCACGCCCTCGAAATGCCTTGTTTCGCGCACGCCCAGAAGCGATGCCGTACTCATCAGCCAACAATTTTCATACCCCGGCGCGTACTCGCGCAAAAATCTGATAATCGGCTCGATCTGCGATCGGCACTCGATGGTGGCATTTGTGATCGACTGCGCGTTCGTGCCGTCTACGCCGATCGAATTCGTCATATTCACGCACACCGTGCCTTCTTCCGGCTGGCGATACAAAAGCACATGTCCGGCGGGAAAGGGCAGAATCTTTTTGCCGAGCGATTGCAATTCGCCCTTTTCTGTAGGTACGAGCGTTTCGAAACTGCCCGGGAACACCGCGCGAGAATAATCCACTCCGCCGAGTTTGAACATAATTGTGGCGGGCTGCATTTTATGATCTTCTTCCCTGCCGAGACAGTACGGTACGCCCGCATAATACGCCGCGTCGCCGTCGCCCGTGGAATCCACGATGACTTTCGCACGGATAAACCCGCGCCCGCTTTTATTTTCCACGATTGCGCCTTCGACTTTACCGTTTACAACGCTTACGCCGCAAACGCTTGTATAATACAGAATTTCCACGCCCGCTTCTTTTGCCATTTCGTCAAATACGATTTTTTGCTCGTCGTGCGCGATGTAATGTACTCCGATTCCGTTTTTCTCTTTCCAACCGACGATATCGCCCTTTTCGTGCGTTCGACGGAAAATTTCCTGCATCACGCGGCTCGACGATCTACCGCCCCAATGCGACATCATTCCCGCCGTGGCAATCCCGCCGAGACAATCCTCTTTTTCGATTACCATGGTTTTTACGCCCTGCCGCGCCGCCGTGATCGCCGCGCCTACGCCCGCAGGTCCGCCGCCGCACACAAGCACGTCTGCCTCGGCAATTACCGGAATTTCTCTTGCTTCTTCGTGATAAAACTCTTTGATTTTTTGTTTCATTTTATATTACTTCTTTAATTTATCTTTAATATATTTCGAACGTAAAAACGTTTGTTTCGTTGGTTCTTCCGTAGTTTTCGCGCACCGTGAGCGCAATTTTTTTATACGCATTTTCCGCCTTGTCGTCAAGCGGCAAAAGCACGTTTCTTTTTAAGTTGCGGCTTGTTTCGAAAATCGTAACCGTATCGCCCGCCGCCGTTTCGCCCGTTACAATAAACGATTTTGCGAGCGTTTGCGGCACGCGAAGCACGGGCGAATTTTGAAGAATATTGCAACGCGTGCTGTGAAATTTTTCGCAACTATCGTTTGTACCTACCGTTTCGCGCAGAAAATCGGAATCGAACACGATTTTTATACCGTTAATTTTTTGCGGCGTTTCAAATTCGTATATTGTCGCCGCGCCGTTTTTGAGTTTTACACCCGTTTGCACCGTTTCGGTGTTTCGATCGAACCCATCGCGGAGCAATTCTGCGTCCGTCGCCCCGCTCCCGTTGCCGGTCACCGTGAGCAAAGCTTTTTTGCAAAGAGACGAAACTTTTCGATCTACCCGCGGCAAATAACAATCGCGCATCAATAACAACTGCTGAATTTCGCCGATATGTTTGCCCGCCGCCCGAGGCAACAATCCGTAGCGATTTGCGACGAACGCCGCCGCGCCCACCGCCTGACCGATACAGCCGCAAGTACCCATCACGCGCGCGGAACTCGTAGCCAAATGCGTTGCGGAAATATTTCTGCCGGCGAAAAACAGATTTCCGATGTTTTCGGAATACAGGCAACGGTACGGGATTCCGTAAACGTTATGCACCACCTGATTATAATTGCTTTCCTTGCCGTCGAACCCGTCCGGATTATGATCGTCCAACCCCCAGCCGCCGTAAGCCACGGTATCGGCGAAGTTGCCGCTGCTTAAAATATCGTTTGCGGTAAGCACGTAATCGCCTTTCATGCGCCGCGATTCGCGCTTGGCGGGCAGAAAGCCGAGAAATTCGAGATCGAAATTTTCGGCGTTGAATTCGCCCGAATTTTTTATGGTATCCCACACGCCGAGGCACAGAGCGAGCAGTCGGCGATTGAGCGTTTCCGCTTCGGCGATCGTATCGACGTTTCCGCCGAGTTCGATATACCAGAAGTTTTCGCTTGTTTTTTCAAGGCTGACGCCCTTTTCTTTCAGCTTCTGCACGCTGACTTTTTCGGCAAAGTCGGGGGCGGTAAATTGCACTTTATGCCCTACGTCGCGCGCCTGAATGAGAAGCGAATTGCCCATCGTTTTCCGATCGCGCACGGCGTGCGGGCGTTCGGTGTGTTCGCCGTACTCTTCCGCAGCCTCTCTGCCGTACATATAATGCGCGCCCGTAAGCGGCGCAAGAATACTATCGCCCGAGCAATCGGCAAAATACTTTGCCTGCACCCGATAAAGCGTTTGCGTTGTCATCTGATACGCCGTAACGCTCTGAATTTTTGCGTTTTGCGTATCGGCGGGTTGCGTATCGCCGCTTTGCATATCGGCGGCGAAGCAGGTGCAGTTTAAAAGCGCGGTAAGATTTTTCTCGCGCTCGACGGCGCGATACAAAAGCGCGTCGTTCAGGTAATGATTTTTCGCCGGATTGAAATAGTAGTTGACGATTTCGAACTCTTCCTGCAATCCCGCCTCTTTATACAGCCGCTGCTGCGCGCCGCAAATCCACATTCTGATTTCGCCCGAAGCGTTGCCGCCGAAAATGGGGCGTTCGTGGATCAGCACCGTTTTCAAGCCGAGCCGTGCCGCCGTGATCGCCGCGTAAGTGCCGGCAATGCCGCCGCCCACCACACATAAGTCCGCCTGTAAAATTTTTTCGTTTAACGACATTTTATTTAACATCTCCTTGACATTTTATTGCTCCGCGATTATAATTATATTACAAAGATTTTTCGCTTATTTCAAAGGTGATTATACGAATATGATTACGAACGATGCCGAGCTTTTAAAAACCATCCGCGATTATATGTTGTTTTTGCGCACGCGCGGAGTGCGCGTTTCTCTGAGCTGCGTTGACGAGCGGCTGCGCGTTTTGTACCCCGCGTTCGGCGAACTGGAAATACATAACTGCGCGCTTTGCGATCTGATGAAATCGAACGCCGCCACGGCGCGCGCGTGCTTTGCGAATAAAAATCGTCTGGTGGCGAGAAAGCTCCGCGAAAATACGTATAATTGTTGCCCTTATGCGATCGAAGAATTTTTAATGCCCGTGATTTACGAGGGCGAGCCTATTGCCTATCTGCACGCCGCGGGATACGCGGGAAAAAATAAAAAAACGCAGAAATTGTACTTATTTCAGCGGCAGCGTCTGCTTGCGAAAATGCCCGCGCTCGGCGCGGCCTACGAAAAAGAATACGCGCTTTTGTGCCGCGCCGTGCCACGACAAGGCGAGATTTCCGCCGCCCTTACGCCGCTTGGATTTATGCTGAAAGAATTTTACGAAAATTTCATTGCGGGGCGCAGCGTTTCCGATCATTACGATATTTTAAACGCGCGCATTTTAAAATTCGTGTACGACAACTACCCGCTGCCGTTCTCTCCGGAAGTCATGGCGGAACGGTTGAATTATTCGCTGCCGCATATCCGCTATGTGTTTCAACTGAAAAACGGCGTGCCGCTCGCGAAATTCATTACGATTTTCCGATTGAAACAAGCCGCCGCGAAACTGAAAAATTCGGAATGTACCGTGGCGGAAGCCGCGCTTTCTTCCGGCTTTGCCGACGCCAACCATTTTTCCGTTCTCTTTAAAAAACAATACGGCGTTTCTCCGAGCGCATGGAAAAAATGTAACTTTTAGCCAAATGAAACAAGCTTTACAGAAACATTATACCATTGCAACGCACAGAAAACAAGCCGTATTTTAATGATAAATCTTTAATTTTTAATGATTTTATTTTAAATTTTTTTCCACTACCAAAAAAATAAACTTGTACGGCGCATTTTTCGTAGTTTGCCGTTCCTCTCCCGTCGCCAAAGACATCATTCTTTTTTAATGAATGAAAGTAAAAGAATTACGGAAAAAGAAAACCCGCCATTACTCGCTTTGCAAGAACGATACCACTTTGTTTCGATATACTCGTATTTTGCATGCGATAGCATACAATTAAAATATGCCGATAAATATGTTTGCACGGGCTTGTCTTGCATATTTTCGATATACAAAGAAAAGCGTATGTTTCGTTGACGATCTATAAACATTCGCGCACAAGAAACGATGTTATCCGTTTCTGCAATGTAGTACGCCGCCTCCGGTGTAAATACGGTATACCTGTTTACGTTATTTTCAAACGGTAGTTTCCCCGCACCCGTAATAGAAATCGGAAAATATCCAATTTTTACTTTTTCTCCCGCGTAAAACGCTAAATTCGGTTCTTTTCCCTCGCAGAAATCCAATAAAACATTAAAAGTACTCTCTTCGATTTTGACATTTCCCGAAGAATAAGCCCACAACGTGAATCCGTCGTACGAATACGGATAACGACTATCGCCGAATAGTCGTTTTTCACACAGCACCTCGTCTTCGCTCAAAAAATAACAGCCGCCCGGCAAAGCATTTTTTTGAGCTTTCGTTTTGTCCGCTTTCAAAGAATGTATTTACACCAACAATTCTTTTATTTTTTCCTGAATCGATTTTACTGTTTCCATAGATATAACCTTACTACAAAATCATTCGAAATTCCGATATTAACGAAAGTCGGTCAGAAAAACTCAATCTCAAAAAATCTTGCCGAATTGCTTCCGGTAAATTTCACCGTTAATACCCCGCCGCTTAAATCATATTCCGTCGGCAAATTTTTCGGGTATGCCGCATTCGCTGTCTTCGCCCCCGCAACGGGTATGACGGCTATCTTATTGCCCCGAAGCACCCATACGGCAAGATATAATTTTTCTTTGCCGTTTTCGTTTGCTTTCAAGCCGCACGCCACCGTATCTTTCGAAAAATCGGTAAACCCGAGTGGAAAATACGGCAACGCGGTTTTCTTGATTTTTGCAAGCTTTTTGCTGTATTTCACGCCCTCTTTCACAAGCGCGAAATTCTCCGCCGAAAGCTTCGTTAAATTGCTCGCAAGGTGCATGCGTCCCAAAAACGCGTTTACCATATTCAAAACAACCTTTTCCGCCGTAACGCTCGCGCCGTCTGCCTCGCCGCCGATACTCTCGCTCGATACGGGATAACTCCACACCGCCGCCTGCTCAGGCAACACGGCAGATAAAACGTTTGCGGCAATATATGGATACAAAAAGTCACGAACCTGATCGGAAGTAGACACAATAGAAAAATGCTTCAGCGTTTCGTAATCCATGCGCATACCGCCCGAAGAACACGTTTCAAACAGCACGTTTTTAAACCGCGACCGAAGATCGTCCGCCCACGCAAGATACGCCCGCCGCTCCTCTTCGAACTCGCCGTCAACGAATCCTGCGTCCACGTTGTAGTCCATCTTAATATAGTCCGCGCCGTAGTCCTCCACCATTCGCCGGATCGTTTCCGTAAGATACTCGCGCACTTTCTCTGCGCGAAAATCGAGAATATATTTTTCACCCACGCGTATGCGCTCGCCGTTCCGTTTCAAAAAGCAATCGTCGTCGTAATACGCAAGCATTTCTTCGCACTTTTCGCCCACGATTTCCGGCTCGATCCAAAGCCCCGCTTTCATTCCAAGCGAACGGATATAATCGGTAATCGCCCGCACCCCGTGCGGAAAATTTTTGCGGCTTTCGCGCCAACGCCCCATGTACGGGTACACCCACACGCCGTCTTCCATATCATCGTGCCAACCACAATCGATCACGTAATATTCCGCGCCCACTTCCGCCACTTTCGGCGCGTAGAGTTTTGTTTTTGCCTCGTTCGGACTATCCCACGAAAGATGCATATATTCGTTGAAAATCACCGGCAAATTATCGTCCGCCGCGCATATTCCTGCGATATGCCTCCTGTATTTCGTCATTTCGCCAAGCGTTTCGTTTAAAAATTTACCATAGCAGACCGCCACGCGCGCGCATGCGTATGTTTCGCCAGGCGCAAGCGTTTTTAAGTACCGATGCGCAGGCGAAGAATTGCCGCAAAGGGCAAGATAAAACTCTTCGCCCGTCGCCGAAAGTTCGTAATACCAGTTATGGTTGTTCTCGATTTCGAACATGAAAAACTCGCTCGTTTGCTCGTTTTCGATGATTCCTTGCGGCAATTCTTCTTTAGTAGACCAGCTGCCGATATTCGCGCACGAAAGTTTCTTGAAATTGCGTGCGTACGATTGAAAAAAGCCGAAATCAAATAGAGAAAATCGGCGCGGCTGGCATTCCGCGTGATGGCTCTGCACGAATTTGGTAAAATACGTTTTATCGGCGTTTTCAAGCGCCGCACCAACTCCCGCACCGCCGAGAACAAGCGTTGCCGCCGTTTCTATTTTCACCGCCGCATCCGAAATGTTTTTTATCGTTTTTTCCACCGCTACCCCGTTTGTTTCGCCGCAAAAAATAAACGAAGTAACCACTTCAATCCTTTCGTTTTGCTCAACCACGCAAAGCCGATCGCTGCAAAATTCGTGTGAAACGTAGCGAAGCGAAGCCGCTTCGCTTGTTCCGATGCAAAGGTTAAAATTCACCGTAGGATGCGCCCCGCCCGCAAGCTGCACCTCAGAAAGAGGCAACCCGTTAAGCGTGATTTTTCCCGCTTCGTCCGTTTTAAAACGCAGATTCGAAAATTCAAATTCCATATATTTTTACAAAAACGCAGACCAGATAATGATATTCGTTTGCAGTTACTTATTGCGCAATTCAAATGTGTATGTTTCGCCGATTTTCGCGTTGAATCTGATTTCGGTTACGCCCGCGCCGTAATATCTTTTCTCGTACAGCTCGTACGGCGAGCATTTTTCGCGGAATTTCAGCGTTTTTTCGCCATCCGACGAAGCGTGCAGACAAATGAAATTCCTGCTTACGTACAAAACGTCGTCGCCGTTTTCGTAGATATGGCAACCTGCTTTTTTCGCGATTGCGCGAAGCACATCGGCATCGAGCACTTTCGCCGCCAGAAAATACGATACGAATCCGCCCGAATCTTTCATCGTAATCGCGGGAAGATTGTTTTCGCAGAATCTCGCAAGCACGGTTGCGTTTTCGTCCTCCGCGACGAACAGCGGGCAGGCGAACGTTGTTACCTGCTTGATTACCGTGAGAATATTATTGTTCAGCGGGCGATTGTTCACGCCGTAAATGCGCCGATCGGAAAGCTCGCCGAAAGTATCGTTTCCGGACAGGCGAAGCACGCGATATTTCGTGAAATGTTTCTCTTTCACAAGCCGAGTACGAATGCCCGTAAGTTTGGATACGTTCTCGCCCGAAAGCCGATTTTCTTCTTCGAAATCGATCGCGCCCGAGGCGTACACGAAAATTGCCGAGGCGTGATTTTTCGATAGTTTTGTAAAAATCGCTTCTCTATCCTTTGCGCTCAGTGCGAACACGTTGAAAAATACATACAACTTATAATCGGGCATCGCGGGGTTTGATATATCGTTCCAGAAATACTTATCCGCAGGCGCGCCGATTCTCGCAGCTTCGTAATTGTTGAAGTATTCTACGATTTCTTTCGTAGTGCGATCGGAAATTAAATGTATGCTTTTTTCATCGTATAAATACGCGATTTCGCTGACTTTCGAACGGTCGTTTTTTTCGGCGGCAAGGCGCGCGATTTCGCCCTGACGGCAGAATAATTCGTAAATTTTCTCGTTTTTGTATCGCCCGCCGCCCACTTCATGATCATACCACCAGTACGGCAGATTTCCGCACAGATTGCGTCCGAAATCGCGCTTGATCGCGTTGAGCGCGTCCGTTTCGTCGTAGTAATCGAACATCGAGCGGAAATAGCTTTTTTCAAGATGCGTACGAGTGTCTTCTTCTGTAACGAACGTTTTGCCGCGAAGAAAAAACGAATCTTCCATTTCGCGTTGCCCCGTAAACCCGCCGGGATTGCGATTAACGTACACTCCCGGCGCAGCGAGAAAATCTATCGCGCCGCTATCAAGAATTTCTATCACCGCACCCGCCGTCGATCCGCTGTAAAAATTCGTACAGCCGTACGAGCCGTAAAACGAGCCTGTGAGCAACGCGCCGCCATACCGCTTTTTTATCAGCTCGCCGAAATAGATCTGACTTTTCGCCGTAGCTACATGCCACGCGCGGTAGAAATCGAACGCCCGCGCGCACTTATCCACATTCAGAAAGTTGCCCACGTTGTAGCCGTTACTCGCCGCAGACATTAAAAAATCTACCACAACCTCGTCTTCGCGCTCGTAAGTTTTATCGAAATCGAAAGCGTAAAACCGTTCTTCGAGCGACGGAATCGCGGGGCGATCTATATCGGCGGTATCATCGCGCCAAGCCTTTCTCAACGCTTCGTTCGTGCCGTATTTTTCTTTGAGATACGCCGAAAACGCACGGCGGAACGCTTCGGAAAAATCGCCGTAACGCTTGTCCTGTTCCAGATTCAGAAGATAATACCACTCGCTTGTGCCGCCCGCCGCGAAAAAGTAACCGATGATCCGATCGGAAAACGGCTCTTTCTCGATTTTTTCGCACATATCGATCAGCGCGTTGCCCGCCTCTTCCCGCCACTTATCGGAAGCTTCGGAATATAAATGCGGGTAAAATTCTTTAAACGTTTCGTTGGCAAGAATCACGGGATCGGCTACGCCGTCGTTGTACGTAAAACACTCCTCGGGGTGGTCTTTCACGAAAGAAACAGGCGGGTGAAGCCCGATTCGCACCATAATGTACGCGTTCGGCACGCACGATAAAAGTTTGCCGCATTCTTCGCGCAGGTTTTCTAAATTGCCGCCGTGGCACCAATCGGTGTCGCACGTTACGTAATACAAGCGGATTCCCGCGCGGTGCAATCCTTTAAAATATTCTTCGTCGAAGATAATTTTGCCTTTTTTATGCGTGCGCACCGTTATCGCCTGCGAAAACGGAAATTCTTCTCCGTTCACGTACACCGCGGGCGCACCGTTTTTCATTTTTAACCGAGCTTCTACCATGCTACCTTACTCGTTGATATCCTTCATTTTATTCGGCTTTTTCGCCGTTTTCTTTCACCGTTTATTTCAATTCGCCGCTATGCAATACGTTCTGCAATGCCACGATTTTTTCCGCCAAAACCTTACGCGCAGCAAAATATGCTTGCGAAGTTGCCGTAACTTTCACGTCTTTATACAGATTCTGCACAAGTTCTCGTTTTTCCGTTTCGAAATCTTTCCCGCACACCTCGCACAGGTGTTCGTACAAATAGAAATACTCGTATTCTTCGAAACCGTCGCGAATTGCATGCAGTCGCAACGATTCCACAGGTCCGTATATGCCGTACGGCTTGCCGGGGTAAAGCAAAAAACCGTCGCCGTTGTCTTTCGCACACCGCACCGCTTCTTTGTAGCAATCGATCGCCACTTCGTGGTTGCAATGCGAATCCAGACAGAACACCCACTTGAAATATTGTACCGTTTCCCAATACAGCGTGCCGCCTAAATGATAATCGTAAGTCATCCACAGCATCAGGCGGATATCAAGGAGCGGAGAATCGATTCCGAAATTCGGTTCACCTGCCTTTACGCCGCATTGATACCACCAGTTTTTGCCGTGCTTCGCTGCCTTTTCGTATTTTTCGCGCGCCTCTGCCGAGCCGAATTTTCCTACGCGCGGACACCACGATTTTACTTCTTTAATGCGCTCGTCGAAATGAATAGTAACGTAATTGTTTACGTTTTTCATGCTTTCGGCAATCTTTTCGCGGAACGGCGTTCTTTCTTTTGCACGCAAGAATTCTTCCGCGACTTCGATTTTCAAATCTTCGAATCGCTTGCAAACGCGGTTGGTTTCGTCCCACGTGCCGTTGAGTTGCGGCTCGTCGATAAACCCGCAGTACACCGCCGCCCGATCGAAATAATTCACGCCGTCTTCATCAGCCGCTTCCGCTATCGCCAACGCGAATTTACGGTACACGGGTTCGTTGATTCCCGTTACCGGGTGCGGGTATACGGGCAACATAATCGTGGAAAGATACGGCTTGCCCGACTGATCAAAATAGCGCAATTCTTTCACAAAATCCGCGCCCTCGTTGTACGGCAGATTCAGAAGCTGCATAATGCGGTGCGGCGCAAGACGAAATTCTATCAGCTTTTCCGCGTACTTTCTGTACATTTCGGGAAAGTAATCGTTTTCGCCGAGTTTCAAGCCGTTCGAGCCGACAACGAAATCGCTCATACAATGCACTTCGCGCGGCAAAACGAAATCCCACACCGTAACGCGCACAGGCACGGCGTGTTTTTCGCCGCCGACGCAAAGCGTAAATTCACCCGCGTACTCGCCCGCGAATTGATCTTGCGGCACTTTCAAAGATATAAAAATCGCCTGATTTTCGCCCGCGTTCACCCTGTTTTCGCCGTATTCCACGGCTTTTTCATAGGGCAGGAGCGCGTCGGGATACCACCCGCGCGAAAACTTTTCGTGATCGCTTTGCGGCGATAACTCTTTTACTTCGATATACTTCTGATTGTATATAGTGAAACAATCCGGCGCGAGCAAATGCCCCTCCGCCGAGCGCAGATAGCCCGTTTCAAGCGTGTAGCTTTCTGTTTGTTCGCCCGCCGTGAGTATGATTTGCGCGCTTTCGTATTCGTTTTTCGCCGCCTCGAAAACGAGCGCGGAAGAAAACATTTCGCCGTCTTCGTAAACTTTATCGCGCAGAATTTTTTCGGTTGTCCGCGTTGTTCGTATTTTCAGATTTTTCATTGTTTTTTGTTGTTTTGGTTTATCTTCGGGCGGGAAAGCCGTCGGGTTTCCCGCCCGAAAAAAAATTTGTTGCTTTCAGGTGATTTACGCCGTTAAGAAGCCGCTTTCACGCCGATAGTGAGCACGGTGGCGGCATAGCCGCTTTTCTTCACGGTGATTTTCAGCGTACCCGCGGCGGAAATATCCACGGCGGCTACGTTTTCAACGGCTTGTTCCGCGCCGTTTTCGGGGGTAAACGTCGCGGTAAAATCGCTTGCCGCTAACCCGAGTTTCGCCGTAAGATCGAGCGGGGTTTCGCTGTCCGTAGTTATATCGTTATAACCGCAATACAAATCGGTGATAATCGAGGTTTGCAAAGCTGCATTCCATTTTGTGAAAGTTACTCCGAGAGAATTTGAAGTCATCGTCATATTCGCAGTTGCAACATCAACAGTACTTTCGATAAATTTGTTGTTGCCACCGCCTACGTTTTTCCAAGCATACTGACTCCCTTTTGAATCAACTAATTTCAAGTTTACGTTGGCGGACGCGTTTTCGTATTTCATCGCTACTTTGACTCTTATGTAATCAAACTTCTTTAAATCAAGAACCGCATCATTGACAATATTAACTCTTACTGTGCTACTATTCGCGCCGGAATTCACAACCTGTAAAGCCTTTTTGCCGTTATAATCTACTACGGTAGCCGTATCGGAATACGCCGACCCGACTTTATAGGCAGAAAGATTTAATAAATTGCCGTAATGCGAAACGATAGAAATTTTAGTTTCGAACTGCGATTGCGCGTACCCCGCTTTATTCACCGTAACGGCAAGCGTTCCCGCAACGTTGCTATTAAAATTCGTTACGTCGGCTACCGCGCTTTCGTTGCCGTTTATATCGGTAAACGTTGCCGAAAATTCATTTTGCGCCAAACCGAATTTCTGTGTTAAATCAACGGAATTTTCTTCGATTGTAATACCATTATACCCGCCGCGAATTTCCGAAATGATATAATCCGTTCCTACAAGTCCTTCGGAAGGAGAATACAGCCAAAGCACCATACCGTTCGTGCTTAAATCTTTCATCTGTGCAAGATTTGTCTGTATTGTAGCAAAAGTCCATCCATCGGAAGCAGAAGTTGTTGCAGCTGTATAAGGAGCATCACTATACCTGCCGCGCATAAATACCTGTACATAAGACCCCGAAGGCACGGTGTACTTAACTTTCGCCGTAATATAATCGAAATTTGCAAAAGTTTTGATTTTTTCACCCGTAACAACAGCAGCGGGCGTTTGCGTTTTCGCTACAACGGAAACGGCTTTTTCGCCGTTGATATCGATAACCCCCCCCCCCCGAATTTTCGGTATTTTCAAAAGTGAGCCTTACACTATCCGTTTGCACTAATTCGTTGTAATTCGAAAAATCAATCACGCCGTACTTGTTCTCGTGGAATTTCGCCGTAAGCGTGATATTCTCTTTCACCGCCGACGAAAAATCATACGTCTTGCCGTCTTTGTCTACCCAGTTTAAAAACGTATAGCCGTCTTTCACGGGGGGAGAAGCGGGCTCCTTTACGCTTGTACCGTATTTCACTTTCTCCACGCTGTCTGCCGAGCCTTCCGCTTTAAACGTAACCGACTGTTCGGGCAGATATCTTTCAAGCTCCGCCGCGGTGTGTTCGCCCGCGTCTACCGAAGCTTTCGCCACGTACTGCATAGAACGCACCTGCACAGCCGTTTTCAGCTCGGTTTCGCCGCTTTTCAGATACGCGTAGCAGGCAAGATTGCTATCCATATTTTCCGCGGGAATGTCGTACACGTACAGATACGATTTATACACCTGTGTATCTGCTTGCGCGTCGCTTGCCGCTTTCGTCCATTTATCCGCCGTAATTTCTTTATGCTCCGCGCCGGCCGCCGCCGCTATCGTTTCTGCGGCAGGAGTTGCGCCTTCTTCAATTCCGCTCAACATCGATACGGGCACTACGTACGCCCCCACGGTAACGCCCTCTTTAAACGACGCCGTGCCGTTTTGAGTGCCGGCAATCAGCGCATACTGCGCCTCGCTCATCTCAAACGAAAAACGAATGCCGTTGTAATCGGCGGAATCGTCGCCCGTTACGCTGTGAAGCTTCACCGAAGCGCCCGTGATCGCGTAAAACGCGCCGCCGTTTTCCAACAAGCTTGCCCCGCGCGTAGCCGTTTCTTCTGCGTTCGCCGCGCCTTTTAAGCCGATTGAGCCGCCCGCCCACGCGCAGGCGATCGCCAACGCCGCGCACGCCGCTACCGCTATTTTTTTCGATGTCTTTCTTTTCTCGTTTCTCATTCCCCTGCCTCCCCATCGTTGTCGGAACTGTCCGATACCGTATCGCGCCAGCTCCATTTCACGCTCACGCCGTCGGTGAGATTCGCCGAAGCGGTTACGATATCGCGCATATCGCACGCTACGTATTTCGCCGTCGGCTTTTCGTATGCCTTGTGTTTCATTTCGTTCCTCCTTAACTGTTTTTTATTTTTTCGCGGTTTTTTACGCCGCCGAAAAAACCTTGTTTATTTATCTTTTGCGCGCCTGTATGCGTACTTACGCTACGCGCCGAAATCACGTGTTGTTGTGCCCGCGGATCTCGGAAATGAGTATGCTTACTTCGCCCGCCTGATACATTGTTGTTCGAAGTTTGATTGTTTCGCCGAACGACTGCATTGTGCCGTCTTTATTAAACGTAACGTCTAACCACTCGTCGCGCGCGGGCAGGCTGTCGCCGTATACCGACTTGCCTGTGCCGTCGCTTTTCGAGTCGCTTCTGAAATCAAAATATCCGTTTTGCCCCGCCTGCGTGGTGATTCTCACACGCATCGTGATATAATCGAACTCACCCATTTCGCCGAGCAACGCTTTATCGAAGTTGACGAAGCTCCAACCGTTTTTCGTGAAATTTACGGTGAATTTCAGCACGTTTTTCTGTTCTTCTTCGCTATATGTAATTTCCTGCGAAGCCGTACCGTAAAATTCCAAGCCCTTGATCGTGTTGTTTTCAAGTGCGCCCGCGTCGTAATCGGAAAAATCGAAAACGCCCTTTTGTTTGGGGACAGATACCCCCGTTTCGAATACGGAAACTTTATAGCCCGCTTTTTTCACCGTGATTTTCAGCTTGCCGGAAACGCTCGTTTTGAAATTTGTTTTTTCTTCTTCGGTCAGCGCGCGCGGAACGCCGCCTTTATTCGTAAACTCCGCCGTTTTGATTTCCGTAGCCGCCAAGCCGAATTTTTCGGTTAAATCTACGCCATCGCTGTCTGCCGTAAACGAATCGTAACCGCCGCGCACCTCCGAAATTTCAATGGTGTAATTGCCGCTTTTCGTTTTATCGGAATACATTGCAAACGTAAGGGGAATATCGGTTTTGCCCAGTGCCGCCAGCGTGTTTGCGGAATCGAAGCGATACGTAGCCCACGCGCCGCTTGCAGGCAACGCATATTTGTACTGCGACTGATACCCGTATGAACCTCCGAACCCGACAAAACCGCCCGTGGAATCGTAAGTAACGCGCATACGCAAAGTTACGTAATCAAACGCCGTGAAATCGCCAAGCAGATCTTTCGTAAACCGCACGGTTGCCCAGCGCGTATCTTTTACCGCCGATTCGGCGATGTGCAATTTCAGTATGTTTTTATTTTCACTCTCGTCAAACGCGATTTCTTTTGAATCGGATTCCGAAAACCCCGAAAACGAAAGTCCCGAAATCGGCTTATTCTCAAGCGCGCCCGCTTCGAAGCCGGAAAAATCAAATGCGCCGTAATCGAGCAGAGGGAGCATCGTTATATCTAACGAAGTTGAACCCGCGTTGCCCGATTTATCGCTTGCAAACGCCGTTAAGCGCACGCTTTTGATTTCGGGGTTTTCAATGACAAATTGCTTTTGCGCTTCGTCGAATTCCGCCGTGAGCAACCGCTCGCCGCCGCCCGTGGTATCGTAAAGTTTGTAGCTCACGCTCGATTCGTCGAGATTGTCTGCAAGATTGTCTTTCACCCTGATTTTATCGCCGAAATTCACGGGAATATCGTATTTGATTGCGGAAGGCAACGTAAATACGGCTTTCGGCGCGGTGGTATCCTGCGATTTCAACGCAACGCTTTTTTCTTCGCTCGCACCCGCGTATTCGGCGGTGTAAACGATCGTGTATTCGCCCGTTTCTTCCACGTAAAATTTTTCGCCGTCGTTGGGAACGCTTTTGCCGTCTTTCTTTACGGTTACGCTGATTTCCGCCGCCTCGCCGTTCGCAGTTACTTCGGGCAACGCAAAAATATAATCGCTCCCCGCTTCCGTTGTTTCGCTTTGCGCGACTTCGCTCCACGCAAATACGATTTTTTTGTTGCCGTTGTTGCCGTTATCGCTATTGCCGCCGTCGCCGGCCGAACACGCAGCAACCGCGCCCGCAATCGCAAACGAAGCTATCAGAAACCCGTATTTCAATACTTTTTTACTTCTCATACTTTTTTCTCCTTATTTTTCGCCTTGCTCGGCGTTACGCCTTGTGCGGCGTTACACCGTGTGCTACTCAATCTTACGTAAGCCCCCACTGCGTTGCCACGATCGCGTCCTCGGGCGCTTCGGTTAAAATACGGAAATCATCGAAATAGATATCGCCGTAAGATCCGCCATCAAACGAAATTTCGATATTATCGAACAGCGCGGGAGCGATGTCTGCGGGGATGCACACCGTATGCCACAACCCGTCTGCGGGGAACGACATATTGTGTATGTTCATATACCCGCCGCCCGTTGCCGAAACGAGTCGGGGCACTACCCACATAGACGCGCCCACCCAGCCGAGTTTCACATCGAACGACACGTAACTGCCCTCGGGAACAGAAGAAAGATTAAACGCCGAAAGATAATTCGCGGAAATACCGAACTTGCCGCCCGTCCAAAGCACTTCGCCGTCTTTTTTATCTTTGCGGTACACGCGCACGCAACGATTGCCCTCGATGGCCAGCGCGGGATCATTCACCACTTCGGCGGCGTAATTCGTGCCGGTTACGTACGTTACGAACGAATGATACCCCTTTTCGAAATTGAGAAGAGAATTGCCGCCCGTTTCCGTTTCGGGCGCAACGAACTCGCGCGACACGTAGCGAAGCCGCAGATTATCGAAATACACCTGTGGATCGGCGCCCAGTACGTTTACGCTGATATGCGTGATCTGATCGATGCCCAGCGCGTAATAAAGCGAGTACGGATTCACTTTGTAAGTTACTTCTTTCTTTTCGCCGGGGGCGATTATTTCCGTCTGCGCGTTGCTGTATAAATAGCCCTGCTTCTTAGATAGCAGACACGTATTGATCGAAATTTCTTTCTCTCCCGCATTGAACACGTCGTACGTTACGCGCGATACCTTTGAAAAATCACGATAATCTTTACTGCCGTCCATTCGATAGGCAGGTACGTTGAACGTGCCTTCGACGCTTTTGCCCGCGCGAGTTTCGTCTACGGTGAAATAAAGCGAAGCCGCGCCGTCGGTTACGTATTCTGCGTTTTTATTTACGGAAAGAATGAATTTCCCCGAATAGTCGAAATCGTACGCGTCGGCATAGCTTTCGAACGAATTGACGAGCGCTTCGTATACGGGTTGTTTCGCTTCGGGCGCGTTGCCGTTGTTGTTATTGCCTCCACAAGCCGCCGCGCCGAAAAGCAGGAGCGCGCACATTGCAAGAGTCGCTATTTTTTTGTATTTTACCGATTTTTTCATTGCTTTCATAGTTTTCTCGGCTTTTTTAGCTTTCATCGCCCTACCCCTCCTTAATTCGAAACGCCCGTGAACGTGAGATACGCGGAATAATTTTTCGCCGTTTCCTCGCCCGTAAACGCGCCGATCGCGGTGATTTTCAGCTTCACGCCTTTCATCGTGCGGAGCGCGCCCCAACGCACCGTATCGAGCCGCCGCAACGTAAGCGCGCCGCTTTGCTTCGGCAAAATCACCGCGTCGCAAACGTACGTGGTGCGATCGTCTTTTCCCATAAACCAACACTCTATGCGAAGCGCGAAATCTTCGGGGTTGTACATCGTAAACGAAAGCTGTTTCGTACCGTCGCTTATCACGTTTTTACCCGCCGCGAAATACAAATACGGATCGAAATCTTCGTTTCCGGCGTTCGCGCCCGCATCGGTATCCGCACCGCTCCCGGAAAATTTAAAAAGCGTAGCCGCCGCGCCGTTTATTTCCACTGCTTCCGCTTCGCCGCAGTTCACCGAAAGATCGGCAAGCGGCAATTCTTTCAACCCGCCCGCAACGCGCATAGTAAAAGTTACGCCGCCGCAAGAAACCGACAATTCGCCGTCTCCTTTTTTCAGATCGGCAGAAATTTCCGCAAGCGAAGGGTTCTCGGCAGCCGCACCGTTCACCCGCTCGATTTGCCCGCCGTCAGCCGCTTCGGCGCGCAGTTTCGCAACGCCGTTCAGTTCTGAATAATCCGTAATAAACACGCCCTTTTGCGCAAGCAAAATCAGATTGATTACTTCGCGCCGTTGCGTTTCGTACAGCGCCGAATCTTCGGTTACGTACTCGCGCGAACACAGCGTATCGAACAACGCGGCAAGCACGTTTTTCGGGGAATACCCCGCCGCCGCGTACAATTTTTCGAGCAGATAGAAATACTCGTATTCCTCGCTCGCCTCACGGTACTGATGCGCGCGCACCGAGCCAACAGGCCCATCGATTTCATACGGCTTGCCGGGGTAGAAAATAAACCCGTCTCCCGCCGCGTTTGTGATGCGGAGCGCAAGCGAATATGCGTCGCACGGCTCGTAAGAATTCGCCTTTTTCATCGGATTCCAGGTAACCGTCTGATACTGCGCTGTCTCCCAGATGAGGTAGCCTTTCGCGCCCGAATCGTAGGTGTACCACCCCGCCAGCCGCTGTTCTATCGGCTGTGAATCGATGCGGTTGCCGAAGATCGCGCTCCCCGCCGCGTACCACCAGTTTCCCGATGTTTCCGCCGACCAGTTCTGCATTCTGTAACGGTTGTATTCGTCCATCGTCGCGCCCGTGGACGCGCAGAATTGCCCCGATACTTCGCGATTGAGTTTCGGATAATAGCTGTCGCTCGGCGACATCGCGATATAGTTTCCGATTTTTTTCAGACTGCTTTGCAGAGATGTTTTCAATTCGTCCGTAGCCGAAGCAAACGTTTTGGCGTTAAGCTCATTTTCGGCCTTCGAGCCGGTATATCCCGCCGCTGCGTTAATCGTAGCGAGATCGCCGTTTTCGCAAAGTCCCGCCCAGTAGGATTTTCTTTCCTCGAAAGCGCGACTCACCTGTTCTACCTTATCCCACGTGTTGTTGTAATTCGGCTCATCGATAAAGCCCATATACGCGCCCGCTTTTTTCAGATAGTCGTAATTGTCTTTGAAAGAAGCGATCACAAGCCGCGATACGTAGGTATCGAAAGTGGTTTTGTTGATGCCGTTTTTCAAATCGTACCCCTGCGGCAGATTGATTTGCGCCAAATACGCCTGCTTTTCCGAAAGATACGGCTCGCCGTTCTCGTCGCGCAGGTTCGGGTTCGTATACCGCCGCACCGTTTCAAGCCATTCGTCGGCATTCTGCGCACCCATCATCATACCGTGCGTGCTCGCTCGGTAGTTGGCTATGCTTTCGAAATACGTCCGCTTCATCTTGTCGGAAGTATCCGTTTCGCCGAAACCCATCAGGTTATCGATCCAGTCGCTTTCAAGATGAGATTCTTGCGAAACTTCGAAATCGTACACCGTAAGCGATACGGGTACGGTGTATTTTTCGCCGTCCGCCGTCAGCGTGAACGCACCCTTATACGTGCCAGCCGCCGCGGCGCGCGGCAAAAACGTTTCTAAATATATGCCCTGATTGCAATTTTTCTCCACCCTGTTTTCGCCGTATTCCACCGCCTTTTTAAGCGGCAACAGCGCGTCGGCATACGTGCCCAGTCCCGTAGATACAGCGGCGGGCGAAGACACCACTTCGATATATTTCTCGTTGTATACGTCGGTGTATTCTTTACCGATTGTATCGCCGTTTTCGCTTTTCAGATCGGAGGTTTCCAGCGTGTAGTTTTTTACTTCGCGGTTTCCCGTCGCACTCATAATAATCTGCCCGGACACATATTCGCCGCGCCCGCCGCCCGCCGTAAACCCGAGCGATTCGCGAAAATCATCGCCGTATTCCTTCTCGCGCATAACGTTGATCAGCGAAGACTTGCTCCACACCGTCAACGCGCCTTTGTTTTCCTCGCCGCCGTCTTTCGCACACGCAGCAAACGATCCGAACGCGCACGCGATTGCAAGCGCGCCATACGCACCTCGAAAGATTCCGCGCGATATACTTTTTTTAAATCTCATAATTTTCGCTCCTTTTATCGCGATTTTTTCCACATTACAGCAAACCAAGATTCATCATAAATTCAATGTAAGCTTCCCGCTCCATCGAAGTTTTATCCACCTGTTGGCGCGGCGTTTCGTATTTCGCGTTGCTTCTGCTGTACAAATAGAACCCCGAAGGCACGCGCGGCAACCCATAGAATAAGCCGTCCATAAACTTAATCGGACTTCCGCTTTCCACGATATCGTAAATATCCTTTTGCAGCGGCGTAGCGGAAGAATAGCCTCCCCACTTGGTTACGTCGTACTTCACAGGCAAAATGCCGCCCTTCGTGCGCGTTAAAAATGCTTCGATGCCCGTATCGCTGTACAGCAGACGAATGAATTTTTTCGCCGCCTCTTTCGCCGTGGCATATGCTGGAATCACGATTGTGTGCCCCGAGCCGAGCGAATTATACACGCCGCGCGCCGCTTTCACCCGCGCCGCGTCTGCCGCAGTAGCCGCAATCTTCGTACCCGCGTACGTTACTGAGGGCAATTCCTGCGTTTTTCCGTCTACATAGTCTACAAGCCCCGCTAAAAGCTCGTCGCAGAGTTTCAGAGTTTCCGTGGTTTCCGTTCCGTCCGCCGCTTTCGCCGCCGTATACGTGGCGTGCGAAGGCAATAGTTTCTTCCAGTAGCTCAGCTGATCGGAAAGCGCGGAAATCACGGGCGTTTTCATCATTCCCGAAGTATAATTGTTACCCGCTTCGCGCGCACCCTGAATCGCGACGCTCATTTCGTTATCAAACCAGTCGCCGTTGATCGCCATCGCCGCCTGCGCCGATACAAGTCTGCCCTGCGCCCGCTCGTAGCCGTCCTGCGTTACGTATTCGCTCATTCTGCCGAAGTCGAGACAGCAAATCTGCTCCATCACTTCCGCGGAATACAGCCTGCCGTAATAAAATTCGCCCGCTTTCGAAGGGTCTGCCGAATACATCTTCCAGTCATCCTCGGTTACGGGAGAATAAAATTCGTCGTACTCTTCCGCGCCCGCGTACTGCGCGAACATCGCCTGCGCGAGATACCCGATATACCCCGTTTGCGATTCGTTCGCAAATGCAATCAAGCCCGCGTCTTTCACTTTGTCGGCAAGCACGATCAGCTCGTTCGTTGTGCGGGGCAGTTCCCAGCCGCGCGTTTCAAACATATCTTTGTTGTAAACGATTCCCGTTGCCGCGGAAGCCCAAGGCAAAGCGTATACCCTGTCTTCGTATTCCCCGCTCCCTTTCGAAGTTTCCGTTTCTATCGAAAGCGATTTAATCAGTTCGGGCGTAAGTTTATCGCGGAGCGATTCGCCGTTTTCATTCTTCTCATCGATAAATGCTGTCAGATCTTCCAGCGCGCAATCGTACCCCGCCACGCCGTTACTGCCCGAAAGCACCAACGTATTCCAGTCTTCCGTCGAGAAAAATAAGTCGGCTGTAGTAACTTTCGGTCCGCTTTTAATCTTGTTTTCCGCAAGCTCCACCCCCACGTCATACGTGATTTCCACGTTGCACCCGGGGTTCTGTTTCTCGAACACCTTTTCAAGATCGTACAGCCATTCGATACCATAACCCGCACTCGTGGCGTAAATTTCCAAGGTGTTCTCGTCATCTGCGATCTTCGCGCCGCACCCTGCGAATGCCGAAAGAGCAAGTATCGCACCCGTTGTCGCCGCCGTAATTTTCATTTTGTTTTTCTTCATAATCTTCCTCGCTATAATAAATTTTTTTGTTTTTTAACCTTTGATGCCGCCCACCGACATATTTGATAAAAACGCGTCCTGAAAGCAGATAAACACAACGATTACGGGAATAATCGTGATGATCGCCCCCGCGAAATACATCGGGTAGTTCATTCCCATTTTCATCGATTGCTCGTATAGATACAAGCCCGTGGCAAGTCCCGGGAAGGACGGCAACGCAATAATCGACGTCATATAATCGTTCCAACACCCCACAAACGATACCACGCACATTGCCGTTACGGGGCCGATCGCCATCGGGAACATAATGCGGATGAAGATGCCGAACTGACTCGCGCCGTCCATCTCGCCCGCTTCCATATATTCTTTCGGCAAGCCTTTGAAAAACGCGTACAGCATCATAAACTGAAATCCGCCATACCCGCCCGCCGACTTGATTAAAATCAGCGGACTATCGTATAAACCCAGCGTGAACAGCTGTTTGTACGCCGCCGCGCCGCTGCCGTAAATAGGAATCATCATCGTAAACATAATCACGCCGTAGATGAAATTTTTCGCTTTGAAATCGTATTTCGCAAGCGTGTACGATACCACGCTGCCCATAAATACGCGATCGCCGTATTTCCCACCGACCACCATATACTGTTTATCAGCATTACGGGAAACGTAACGTTTTTCACTTTAAAAGTGGAAAATACTTCGATATAATTTTTAAACAGCCATTTCGCAGGCAACCGCATCGAGTTTGTGGATACATATTCATAACTCGTTTTCAGCGAATTGTTGAATACCCACACCACGGGGTAAATCAGCGAAATGCAGTGAATGGTAAGACACACAAACACTACGCTGAAAAACACTATAAACGCGGGCGTAATTTTTACGAGTTCTTTTTCTTTTTTCGGTTTTCTGCTTTTTGCCGCCTCAGTATTCATAATTCCCTCCTATCTTATTTGCCAGCGCACGCGCGCCGAATACAAGCGGTAAGCCGATCGCCGTGTAAATCAGCCCGATCGCCGCCGCGCGGTTCGCAAAACCGTACACCTTGTATTGCTGATACATCGCAAAACCGATCGTCATCGTGCCGTATTTTCCGTTTGTAAAAATGAGAATAGGTCCGTCTGCGCCAAATATGCCGCATACCGCCAAAATCATCATCGTGGATACCTGTCCCCAGATAAGCGGCACGATGATGTGCGTAAGTTCTTTGCCGCAGGTGATTCCGTCGAGCGCCGCCGCCTCGAAAATATCTTTCGGAATGCGCGCCATCGCGCTGCGGAACAAAATGATATTCAGCCCGTACCCCACCCAGAATTTGTACGCAAGCATCGTGATCATCGAGGTGGAATCCTGCGTTACGGGGTACGTCCACGTTTTGCCGAGCGATTTGTATAAAAGCGCGATCGGCCCGTCCGATCCGATGAAATTTTTAAACACCATCACCGAAAACGTGCCCGGAATGATACACGGCAGATACAAACATACCGTAAAAAATTTATTTCCGGGCAACTTCTTGAAAAACACGTATGCCAACACCACGGCAAGAGGCATTTCCACAAGCAGATTCCAGAAAAAGAAAATCAGCGTGTTCCGCGTGGCTTCCGCCATACTCAGATCGGGGTTCGAAGTAAACGCCGTAAACACCCACTCGATGTTTTTCATTCCTACCCAACCGCCTAACATATCCTGAAATGCCAGCAAAATAGAATCTACGTTGATCCACAGCCAGAATACGAAAAAGTGAATCGCTGGAATCGTAAGCATTCCCGCAACAAACAACGTTTTTTTCGTTTTTCTGCTGAGCGTTCGCTTTGTTTTCGTCAGCTCCATCATCGTCTCCTTTTTCTTGCAAAGTAGGGCTTTGCAAGACAAATCACCCTCATATATGCCGCGCGCTCATCGCCCGAGGTACCCATATATTGTATCACGCTTTTCCCCTCTTTTCAAGATACAAATCGACATAAAATGTGCAAAAATCGGTGCTGAAAACGCTTGATTTTTTAATTTTTATGTCGTATAATGTACTTATGCAAGTTTGTTTTATCATTTTTTCGCCAAGGGGAATTTGAAAAATGAAAAAAATTCTTCACAATCTTTTCGATGAATCCGCATTCAACGAACAGCGCGCGATTGTGGGTGCAAATCTTATCGCCGTATACCACACCGTAATCGATCTTCCTTATTTCAACCCTATGGAACTTGATCCGCATTGGCAACAACTCACATTTGTTTTTTTCATCGTGAAAGGCTCGGTACGTTTTTCGGTAAACGGAAAAGAAGTGTTTGTACCCGAGCGCCACGTGATTTTCGGGCGGCGCAACGAAAAAACGATACTTCTCGACGACGACAACCACGCCGAATTCATATGTTTTCACTTTCAGATTTTCAACTTTGAGCTGCCGCTGTACAAGCCTTTTAAAATGAATACGCGCGAAAAAGAGCTGGTGATAACGAAGCGTATTCTGCGGTTATTACAAAAGCAAACGCCTCTGGAAATCGGCTCGGCGAACGCACTTTTTATGGAACTTTTATTCGATTGGCTTAGCACGATCAGCCCGAGCAATTCTTCCCCCTCCCCCTATCTCGACGCGATGAAAGAAGCCGAATTATACATTAACGAACATATTGAAGAAACCGAACTGAACGTAGCGTTTTTAGCGAAAAAATTTAACTTTTGCGAAACGCATTTTCGCAATCTTTTTAAAAAAAGCGTTGGAACACCGCCAAAACAATACATCGAACACGTTCGGCTCGAACGCGCCCGCGCGTTGTTGCAGAATTCTCCGCTCACCATCACCGAAATTTCCGAACGTTTGAATTTTTCAAGCAGTCATCATTTCGCAAACGCGTTTAAAAAAGCATATGCGATTACACCGCGCGAATGCAGAAAAAACGGGCAAAAGCCGTAACCTCGCCCGCCTGCCTTGCATGCAAATGCCCCGTCCTGATGCAACGGATTTTTATTAAATTTTTTACTAAAATAGCAAAATAATTTCTTTTTCCTTTTCTTCTTTCGAAAAATTCACGGCGAATTTTTTGAGTTTTATGCCGCCTGCGCCGCCGTTTGAACCGCCGGCAGCGGGAATTTCCGCTTCGATTTCGTATTCGCCGAAAAATCCGCGAGATCGCGCTTCTCCGTTTTTATCCGAATTTACATTCGCCTGCGTGCGCCAGGTTTTATTCACGAGCGTATTCAAAACTTCGTAGGCGGGTTTTCTTCTGCCGTCAAAATCTACCAAACCGCCGCGCCACACGTTTTCGCCCGCCGTCATATCTCCCGGCTCGGCATGCCACGCGTAGCCGTCCGTTAAATTCCAATAGATAATCGCTTCCGCGCGTTCAAGCGAGAAATAGTATTCGTATATTCGCCCAAGCATCGCTGCCTGCTTTTCTTCGTCGACTGCCGTTCGTTCTTCAAACGTTTTTCCGTCGTATACGCCGAAAACGGCAGGAATCGTTACTTCTGTCAGTTGTAAAGGCAAGCCGAATTCCGAATACGTATCGAAAAACTCGTCTAAAAACGCGGGATTTGCATATTTTTGTCGAGACTCCTCACCGAACATAAAATGCGCCTGAAAGCCGATGCCGTCGATCTGCCTGCCACGCGCCAGCTCGCGTTCGATCTGCATATAATACTGACTTCTGTTATGCGCGTAGCCGGGGTATATGTTCTTCGCGTTCTCATTGATAATCAGCTCGTTGTGCGGAAAATACTTCCGAGCCGTATCAAACGACCAGCCGACCACGTCTTTATCGTAGTACAGTGATGTTTTTCCGTTATCGATCAAAGTTTCGTTGATCACCTCCCAACAGGGAATTTCGGCAGCGTATCTTTCGGCGAGCGCGCGCATTCTTTCTTCCAGCGCGATTTTATGTTCTTTTACAGAAAGTTTCTGCACCCATTCGGGCGTAAAAAAATCGAAATTCAAGCAATGCGCTTTCGGTTCTATGTGATTTTTTTTGCAAAATTCTATGCAGGTATCCACGGGCGGGCGGCGATACACACGTTCGCTGTTTTTTAAAAAACGGGGCTTACCGCGCACGGGTTCGAGTGCGTCCCAGTAGATCGGCACAACGCCCATATTGAAAACGTCCGACACGTTTTTCTTGTAGATTTCATTTTTTTCCGCGCTTTCCATCTCGTCGAGCAGAAAGAGATTTACGCCGAATTTAAATTCGTGCGACTTCTGCGTGATTTTTAATTTCGCGCCGCGAATCGGCTCGCCGTTTTTGCCTTTCACACAGATTTTCATCTCGCCCTTGCGGTATTTTTCAATGCACGCCGCCGTTTTTTCGCGCCGCTCTGCCGTATCGAAAAGTTCAATTACATCCATATATCTATTCCTTGTTTTTATTTATTTTTCGTTTTCGCAAGCCGAAAAAATTTTAAATGTCCGCTACGAAATCCCGCTTGATGGTTGTTGCCGTAACTTTCGTTACGGAAGCCATATCGAACAAAGTGGTTTCGTTGAATTTTTCGCCCGAAAACTCTCTTGTATAATATTTTTCAAATAAAATGCTCGCGCCGCGCCCGACTTTAACTGCAAGATTTTTCAGCCCCGTAGCCTCTACCGATTTTAAAATTTCGGATTCTATATTCGTATACACCGTTCACCTCGCGAGTATCGTTTTTATATGCCGTGCAATATATGCCGCACAAATTATAATTTATATTTATCATAGCTCGTTTATCGTTAAAAATCTACAACAATATTATGATTTTTGCAAACAATGTTATGAAATTGTTTTTTTAAAACGTCTGCAAGGATATTTATATAATTTTGCTTATGAAAAAAGTAAATCGCCCGACGGTAAATCCGCAAGGAATCGCCGTCGGGTTTGAGCCGCTCTCACCTTTGTGGCAAAGTCACCCGAATTCGATCGGGCGGCGCGCCGATATTTTTTTAATATAAAGCTTTTCTCTATTCCTCTACGGCTTAGGAATCAGTTCATCGGCATATTAATTATTTATTTCTTATTTACTTCTTTTTGTTGCAACGAATCCGTTGTGTCTGTTTTTTTCTCGAAATATTCGATAACGCACTGCAATAATGCGGAATAAAATGTTCTTCGTTCGTTTTGCGTAAGCGCGTCAAAGCTCGGACAACCGATTGTATAGATCGCCCTTTCCTTTTTCATCTTTTTGTTTTTCTCATTTAAACGTTGCATTTGCTTCTTTGATGTTGTTTTTTCTTCTTTCATTTTCTCAACCGTTTTTTCTCCCGTTTTTCTCTTACAAAACAAGCGTAACACACAAACTCGCAATTTCTTTGCCACTTCAAAAAAATTTTTTTTATTATTTTTTCAAACTCGAAAAGTTTTGTCGACTTTGAGGTGTATGCTTGATAACGGAAAGAGAAACTTCGCATTTTTTCGCAATGTTTTTTCTTTCTCGCAGAAAGCCTATCCGATTCCGTTGTCGCCGTAAAGGGAAAAAATTATTGTGAGAACTTTAAAAAAACAGACTTCTACCAATATTTTTTTCTTTTTCATTGACGGCTCCGCCGTTATCGGATTGTTAGGTTTCCGTCGAAAGACAAAATAAGTTAAAGGAGTTAAAACCAATGCGAAAAGCAGTAATTTACGCGAGATACAGCAGCGATAGCCAAACCGAGCAATCTATCGAGGGGCAACTTCGTGTATGCCGGGAATATGCCCAAACCAACGACATTCTTATAGTCGATACTTATATTGACCGCGCTATGGCAGGTACAAACGATATGCGCCCCGACTTTCAACGTATGTTAAAGGACAGTGCAAAACATCAGTGGGAAGTCGTGCTTGTTTACAAACTCGATAGATTTTCAAGAGATAAGTACGAAACGACGATACATAAACACACTTTGAAAGAAAACGGAGTAAAACTTGTGTCGGCTATTGAAAACATTCCCGACAGTCCGGAAGGAATTATCTTGGAAAGTCTTTTGGAAGGGTTTGTCAGTCCAAACAGCGCAGAAAGATGCAATGCACGACAAAACCCATACAAAAGCAATTTTTGGAAGATATAGTTATTCAGACAACGGCCGAAATGTTGAAAAGCGTGTCGGCTATACATAAAGTCGCCGAGAACATTTACAACGTCCACAAAGCCGAAACGGCGGATAATACGGCGTTGAAATTGTTGGAGAGAAAACTGAAAGAGGCCGTAAAGGCGCAGAACAATATTGTCAAGGCTATCGAGCAAGGCATTATTACCGAAGTAACCAAAACAAGACTTACCGAACTTGAAAAAGAGGTTACGAGCCTTGAACTTGAAATTGCAAAAGAAAAAGCCCGCAGTTATACTTACTTAACCGTCGAGCAGATAGAGATGTATTTGGGTAAATTCGTATTTGAAAACACGAGCGATATAAAGATACGAAAACTAATTGTAAATACTTTCGTGCGCGAGGTGATTTTATACGATGATGAGATTGTAATAACGTATACGTTTACCGACGATTTCGACCGTCCGAAACGCACGAAAGAAACGACAGTTCGCACCGAAAAACAGATAGAATTAGCGGAAAACTCCGCTTCTTCTTACAGCGTGAGTTCGAGCATTTTCAGCCACTGCCCACCAAAAAAGCCTTTATTTTAGCGGCTTGTAGCGATTATTGTGAAAAGATATCCCAAAAATATCCCAAATGCCGCTAAAATAAAATGCACAACTACTAATCAATTTTTATCGCCTTTTTCTTCAATCAGAAATTTTAACTGTCGGTTAGACCAGACGGTTTTTTTACAACAAAAAAACGCTCCCGTAGAAAGATACGAGAGCGTTTTCGATTTTGCAGTTAACTGCAATTTTTCAGTTTTTAATCTCTGTCATCATCGAGCAACAGAAAAATACAAAATAAAATTCCGAGAATCATTTTTTTATTTCCTCCCAGATTTTTATATTCATAAATCGCCAACACTAAACAATCGATATTCATAAAGTATCCTTCTATAAAATCGGAGGATTTTATATTTTTATACCCTAATTGCGCTTTGCAATACTCGCTCGGCTTCATTTTTGAACTTTTGTATTCTGTATACTTTTTTTCGTTAAAAATTACTAATGTATATCTTCG
>ENA-UERK01000088-UERK01000088.1-human-gut-metagenome-genome-assembly--contig:-NODE-88-length-78309-cov-10.188312_pt1 | contig 78309 bp, 73 predicted proteins | sample MGYA00242957_ERZ507957 | MGnify/ENA primary metagenome ERZ507957 (study PRJEB26167, sample SAMN06115538) | human gut metagenome | host: Homo sapiens | place: China:Heilongjiang | collected 2015-11-06...
AAGATTTATATTCAGGTCAGCGACAACATTTCCGGGCAGGAAACATTTGAGAGAGAATGCTCTCCTCTGCTTCAGATCCGAGATGCTTATCCGAAAATGATTATTGCCAGAACCAAACATCCAAAATATAGCTATGAAGGAGTCGAAATTCACGATATAGCCGATTGGCTGCTACAAGAATAAGCAGGGCGAAATATCTCCGTCTACAGAGTAAAATAGATAGTTACTTTTCCTGCCTCCTGTGATAAACTTGTTCATGAGCGGGGGAAAGATTTTTGGACTGCACCCCAATATCGTCATAAAAGCAGGGAAAATGCCCCGGAATTATTTAATATTAGGTAATAAAAATGACAGAAGAGAAATATACGATCCATAAGTATAAAAGAATTTTATTTTATGTGGTGATACTTGTGCTGCTTGCAGCATTTTTTTTAGGGCAGAGCATTTACCCCAGTGAGAGGGAAACGGTCACGGAGGAAAGCATTACTTATGCCGGAACCTTTTACCGGGAATTGCCAGACGGAACAGAAGAGGAGATCCGGGTTCCGGACCGGTATGATGTGCCTGCCGGTGAGCTTTTAGTCATCCGGTCAGTGCTCCCACAGGACTATAATGAAAATACGATCGCCATCAGATCCTCTATGGAGAATGTGCGCATTTATATCGGAGGGGAACTGAGGACGGTGTATGATACGAAGAATACCAGACCCTTCGGGAAAAATTCTGCCAGCGGGTATGTGTTCTGCGAGACATCAAGTGAGGATGCGGGGCAGGAAGTGCGGATCGAACTGCAGTCTTTTACTGAAAAGTATTCCGGTGTCGTCAACACGGTATATTGCGGGGATAAATCAGATATCTGGACCTATATGTTTCACTGTTATTTTATAGTAACTCTGATCGCCTGCACTATGTTGTTTTCCGGACTGGTCGTGCTGATCATCAGTCTGGTGCTCGATATTATATACAAGACAAGATTTGATCTGGAGTATCTGGGATGGTGCATGATCCTGGGAGCAGTGTGGATGCTTGGAGAATCGAAGCTGCGTCAGCTGTTTGTTCCCAATGCTTCCATTCTGTCGAATATGTGCTTCCTTGTTGTGATGATCTGCCCGATTCCGATCATGTTCTATATTGATAGTGTGCAGCAGGGAAGATACCGGAAGGTCTATCATGTGGCAGAGTGTATCATTTGTGTGAATTTTGTGATATGCACGGTCTTACAGGTACTGAATATCGCAGATTTTATTTCGACAATGTTCTTGTCCCACATAGTGATCGCAGGAACGTTTCTGACGATATTTATCACCATCTGCCGGGATCTCATCAAGGGAACAGCGAAACATTACAAGCTTCCACTGATCGGACTGGTAGCTGCCATGATCGCAGTCATGCTGGAGATGACAGCGGTGTATCGTGTTGTGTCTCTGTCCGGAATCTTTATCGCAATCGGGCTGGTGGCTCTGCTGGTCGTTACTCTGATCCAGACGATGGACCGCATCCGCGAGCTGGAGCTGGCACGACAGAAAGAGGCCCGGGAAACCTTGGATTACCTGACAGGACTTCCCATGCGTCATAAAGGTGAGACACTGATTATTGAAAAAATGCAGGAGCATGATGGCTATCTGGGATTTGTGGATATGGATAATCTCAAGAAGATCAATGATGTCTATGGACATAAGGCGGGGGATTATGCTCTCAGGCTGGTAGGAGCAATGCTCACAGAGTGCATGGAGAATGCGGTGGTCTGTGCATGTGCAGACAGGGAGAAAGCTTTGAAGAATACTATATAAGAGCGGACAAGGCATTGTATTATGTCAAACAGAACGGCAAGAACAATTACCGGTTTTATGAGGAGCTGGTGGAACAGTAAGCATCGATATTCCATGCCATTTTAGAATACCTGATGCCGGCCGATGTATTGACGCTGGAATAAATCGTGGCAGAAATCCCAGATAAAAGCAGGAATTTAGGAGAAATAAAATAATGTCAAAAGATGAATATCTGATCACAGATGCCCCACTCAAAGCGCTGACTGTTTTTGCAATGCCTATGATTCTGGGCAGCTTTTTTCAACAGGTTTATAATATGGCGGATTCCATTATTGTCGGTCAGTACGTTGGTTCGTCTGCACTTGCGGCTGTCGGTGCATGCGCGGCACTTACGAATGTATTTATTTGTGTGGCACTTGGTGCCGGTGTCGGTGCAGGCGTACTGGTAAGCCGCTATTTTGGTGCCAGAGATTACGGCAAAATGAAAACGATTGTGTCGACATCTTTGATCAGCTTTCTGATCCTAAGCATACTTCTTGGTGTATTCGGCTTTCGTTTTTCCCATCCGATGATGAGCCTTTTACAAACGCCCACTGACATACTGGAGGAAGCTGTACTGTATCTGCGGGTATATTTTGTGGGATTTCCGTTTTTATTTATGTACAATATCCTTTCGACGATGTTCACCTCAATCGGGGAATCAAAGATTCCGTTGGGGCTGCTGATATTTTCTTCTGTTTTGAATATTATTATGGATCTTTGGATGGTGGCAGGACTTGGATTGGGTGTATTTGGTGCAGCCCTTGCAACTTTGATCGCACAGGGCATTTCTGCAGTATTTTCATTCGTGATCTTTTTTTACCGGATGCGCCAATATAAGAGTCCATTTCACTGGTTTGACGGACAGGAGTTACATTATATGCTCCGGATTGCCATACCGTCAGTTCTCCAGCAGTCCACAGTATCAATAGGCATGATGATCGTGCAGGCAGTTGTAAACCCATTTGGTACACAGGCACTCGCAGGTTATTCGGCAACAATGAGAGTAGAGAATGTTTTCGCACTGATATTTGTGTCCATTGGCAATGCAGTTTCGCCGTATGTGTCCCAGAATCTTGGTGCTCAGAAAATCGGGCGTATTAAAAAAGGTTATCACGCTGCACTGGTGTTAGATCTGTGCTTTGCAGTTCTGGCTTTTATAATTATTGAAACACTACACACCCAGATTTCTTCCTTATTTCTGGGAAAAGACGGAACTGCTTTCGCATATCAGGTATCCGGGGATTACATGAGATGGATTGGCTATTTCTTTATTTTCATGGGTATTAAGATGGCAACGGATGGAGTTTTGCGTGGACTTGGAATCATGCGTCCATTTCTTATAGCTAATATGGTAAACCTTGCGATCCGTCTGTCGGTTGCTTTGATTTTTGCACCGCGCTTTGGTATTGCATTTGTCTGGCTTGCCGTACCGGCGGGCTGGTTGGCAAACTTCCTGATTTCCTATGCGGCGCTTAGAAAATCGTGGCCGGATGATAGAATCGCTGCATCCTGCAACGGTTGTATGGATTCTGCAGAAACGAAGAAGTAGCTGCAGCTGCCAATGGAACCGCACGGATTTACTGCAACAAAAACTTCCAGAGAGGCGGGGAGGAAGCAGGAGCTGCTGCGGTTGAATCCATATCGGAAAATATCTATAGTCGAAAAGCAAAAAGGCGGGAGTCTCTGTGAGAGGCTTCCGTCTTTTTAGCTACAGCAGGAAGAATGAGTTTTCTAATCGATCTTTAAGATCAGATCAAGTACGCGCTTTGCGCAGCGCTCCAGATCACTTCGATCCAGTTCACCCAGTTCCATCGCTTTTTTTACACGCTCCGGGAAACCGCACGCCATCTTCACGTCATTTCCGGCTTTGATCTCCTTGTAATGTTCCCCTCTCGTCCACCAGTCGGAGGTTACCATTCCTTGAAAATGCCACTCGTCACGCAGGATGCCTTCGAGCAGATCGTGATTTTCCGAAGCGCGGTGGCCGTTGATCATATTGTAAGCGGACATGATGACCCACGGATCGGCTTCCTTCACGATGATTTCAAATGCCTTTAAGTAGATCTCGCGGAGTGCGCGCTCGGAGACGCGGGAGTCGCTGTGCTTGCGGTTGGTCTCCTTGTTGTTGCATGCAAAATGCTTCACGGCTGCGCCGATGTGCTGCGACTGGATGCCGCGCACCATGGCTGCGCCCATTTTGCCGGTGAGCAGCGGATCTTCCGAATAGTATTCAAAATTTCTTCCGCAGAGAGGATTGCGGTGAATGTTGACCGCCGGTGTCAGCCATACGGCGATGTTGTTCTCTTTTACTTCCTCTGCGCCTGCGGTTCCGACCTGCTCAACCAGGGCAGGATTCCAGGTGGAGGCGAGCAGTGTGGCGCATGGCCATGCCGTTGTGCAGACCTCACACTGCGGGGTGATGCGCAGACCGGCAGGACCGTCGGCGGTCATGATGTTTGGAACGCCGTATTCCGGAAGATTGCCGTAGCCGTAGGTATTTGCGACAGAGGTATTCGGCTGGCCGCCGAGCAGATGAATCAGATCATCGTCGTCCAGCTGGGCGGTAAATTCATCCAGGGAAATCTTTCCCTCGTAAACGTCGATCAGCGGATGCGCGTTTTCCTTATAGGAATTCAGCAGAAGGTAGGAGCCGCGTCCGCGTGTTGCCGGGGCGAGAGCCTCCTCGGTGCCCGGTACCATTTTTTCAAAAACACAGGCATTCGGATCGTTGGCAGTTCCCTGCGGAAGCTCTTCGTAGCTTCCGTCTGCGAGCAGACGCTTCTTCAAGCTTGTAGGTGCGGCTTTGGAGGAAAGCTGTTCTACCAGCAGGTTGGCGTTAAGCGTCATGACATAATCCAGCGCAATGACATCCCGGACGGAAGTTCCGATGTAAAAATGATAGTCGCCCTTTTCCAGTATGTAGGAGGATTTGAAAATTTTTCCCAGATCATCGTAGGAAGCCATGGTATCCTTTGCTGTCTCGAGCGTCAGAAGCTGGCTTTCGCCCGGGAGGAGCGTTCTTGTCTTACAAAAAGCGGAGAGTTCGCGCGCCGGTTTCTGCAAAAGTCCCTGCGGCGCACTGTAATACATCTGCACGACTTCTTTTCCACTGTAATCTCCGGTGTTTGTGACAAGGACAAAAGCGCGGATGGCCTGCGCGGTTTCGGTCACACTCTGCACCGTAAGGGAGAACTGTGTGTAGGAAAGTCCGAATCCGAACGGGTAGCATACGCGTTTTGCCGCATCCCCAAAAGTCTCAAAATAGCGGTAGCCCACATAGATATCCTCAGTATAGTCCACATAGTCAACCGATTCGTGGAAATTCGCGGTGGAAGGATAGTCGTCCACGGAAGCGGCGAAGGTGTCCGGAAGCTTGCCGGATGGGGATACCTTTCCACACAGCAGTTCCGCCATGGCAAGTCCGCCCTCCATGCCGCCCTGCCATGCGATGAGCGCGGAGGAGATCTGATCGTCATTTTTGATCCAGGAGGTATCGATGATGCCGCCGATATTTAGGACGACTGCAATTCTGGAAAAATGTTGCTTTACGTGCGCGATCATGGCGGATTCTTCCTTTGTGAGATAGAAGTCGCCGTCCGGGAAGATCTCTCCGGAGATTTTCGGCATGCTGGTCTCTGTCTCCCACGGATTGTATTCTCCGTTGTATTCGATGCTGGAGCGGTCCCAACCCTCTCCGGAAAAACGGCTCAATACGATCACAGCCGTATCGGTATAGGCGCTGGCGCCGGCGAGAAGCTCGGCGGAGAGCGCCGGCTCTGTCGTCATGCCTGGAACGGAACCTTGATCGTACTGTTCGTTCACATTGGCGCGGTAAAAATCGCACAGCGGCTCGTAGAGGGAGACGGCATCGTGGAGCATCTGAAAGCCATCGTAGAGATTGTGCACATACGATACGGTCACATCGCCGCTGCCGCCGCCTCCCTTGACATAATCAAAACTGCCTTTTCCAAAGAGTGCAATCCGGCTGCCTGCTTTTAACGGCAGCAGATTGTGCTCGTTCTTTAAGAGAACCATACCCTCTGCTGCAGCTTCCCTGGAAAGTGCGATGTGTTCTTTGGAAGCAGTCACGTAACAGCCCTCTTTTAACGGACGGTTTGGCTGATACATCACTCTGGTCCATTTCTTCATTTTGACCTCTTTTCCGGCTTATGCCTGATATTATTTTGATATTTTTCATCATGGAACATTGTCTATGTTCGTATTATAAGCAGATAATTCCGTTTGTTATAGATCGAATTTTGGCAGAAATATGGGTCGATATTGATATTTTTTCCTTCTGAAGGTATGATGGTAGAAAGAGAAACCGTGCATGTGAAAAACACGGGGAGAGCAGGAAAGAGAGGGAGCGGGAGTGCAGCAGGGGGAACATGAGATTATATCCGATGACGGGCTGATGCAGCTCTATTTTACGCAGGTCGACGCGTCCAATGAATTGCTGCCGGCACACTGGCATGAGCATCTGGAAATGATCTGTATGCAGCACGGGGCAATGACAGCGTACATCAATGAGACGTCGTATGAACTGCAGCAGGGAGATATTCTCGTTGTCAATCCGAGAGACATTCACTACACGCATGTCCACGGGGACGGGCATTACTATCTGCTGCAGATTCCGCCGGAGCATTTAAAGCGCGTCAGTGAGGACTGGCGGGGACTGCATTTCGGGGAATATGTTCCGTATTCGGAGGAGACAACATCCGTGAATTGCCGGATGTCACAGAAGTTGGAAGAAATGAAGTGCCTGCAGGAGCAGGCGGCGGACGGTACGCATCTGCTATTTCTTGCAGCGGTTTATAAGCTGCTGTATCTGTTGTATACAAAGGATGCGGTCACGGTCGATCATGTGCTGCGCCACCGCTCCAGGAGAGATTTTGAGCGGATCGAGCAGAGCATGCAGTATGTGAAAAGAAATTACACGAACCCGATTACATTAAAAGAGACGGCAGATGAACTGTCGCTTACGCCGGAATATTTTTGCCGTCTGTTTAAAAAGTACACCGGCCAGACATTTTTGACTTATGTAAACCAAATCCGCCTGCAGTATTTTCACAGTGATCTGCTGCAGACGGACGAGAGTATTACTTATTTAATGAATAAGAATGGAATTACCAACTATAAGGTGTTTCTGCGCAGTTTTAAGGAAGCCTACGGCATGCCGCCCGGTCAGCTTCGCAAAAAGCAGAGAGAAGTAAGAGACGCCGGAGCAATCAGTGCGCGGTCAGCTTCTTCATCCGGAAATGATAGTAAAACAGAAACAGAACGGATGTCAAAACCCAGGACACCGGATAATTGAGGAGCGTTACGGTGAGCGTCGGGAAGAGGGCAACCACTCCGAAAATCCATACCACACGGAACAGGCAGATACCGCCGGTTGTGATGAGCATCGGAACGACGACATCGCCCATGCCGCGCAGCGCACCGGAGAAGACCTCGGTAAAGACGAACAGCCAGTAAAACGGAGCCATGGTCGCCATCATTTTCAGTCCGATCTCCACGACATTTTCATCGGTTACAAAAATGTGGAAGAGCGGAATGCGGAAGCATACGAGCACCAGCATCAGAAGGATGGCGGCAGCAAAGTCCATGCCGATACACACGCGGATACTTTTTCTGACGCGGTCATACTTTCCGGCGCCGTAGTTCTGACCGACGAAAGTTGTGATGGCAATACCGAAAGCACCGCTGACCATCCAGACGATCGCGTCCAGTTTTCCGTAAGCCGCCCATGCGGCAACCGTGTCGGTTCCGAATTTGTTGAGCGCGGACTGGATAATCATGTTGGAAATGCTGTACATGGCATACTGAAATCCGCCCGGCAGTCCCAAAAGCAACTCTGATTTGAGAAGTTTCGGGTGGATACGGATCTCTTTTAAGGAAAAATCGCAGAGATCTTTCTGGCGCATCAGAAAGACGGTGACGATCACGGCGCTGATTCCCTGCGAGAGAAGCGTGGCGATCGCCGCACCGGCAACACCGAGTCCCAGCCCGACGATCAGGAGCAGGTCGAGAACAATATTGATGACGCAGCAGATCATCAGACAGTACAGGGGACGTCTGGAATCTCCAAGTGCGCGGAGCAGCCCTGCTCCGGTATTGTAAATAAACACGAAGAAGATACCGGCAAAATAAATGCGCAGATAGAGAATGGAATCACTCATCAGTTCTTCCGGCGTATTCATCAGTCGAAGAAGCGCCGGGGCAGCAGTGATGCCGATCAGTGTCATGATGACGCTGCCGATGATGGAGAAGGCATAGATCGTATGAATACTGTCGTCCACCTTTTTGCGGTCCCCGGATCCGAAGAACTGGGAGACGATGACGGAAGCACCGGCAGTCAGCCCGGTAAAAAAGTTGACCAGCAGGTTGATGACCATTCCGGAGGAGCCGGCGACCGCGGCAAGTGCATTTTTCCCGACAAAGCGTCCCACAATGACGGCGTCGATCGTGTTGTAAAGCTGTTGAAAAAAAGAACCCAGTAAAATAGGAAAGAAAAATAAAAGAAGCTGTTTCCAGATGATACCGGATGTGATTTCGTTCTTGGAAGAGGTTTCGTTCATGCTATAATCTCCATATCTGTCGTAAAGGTATAAAAAATGTGAAAATAAGTCCGAAATATATTATAAAATCTGCAGCATAAAATAACAAGAAATTCCGTTTATGTTTTTTGCGTTCTGTGATAATATAACACTATAAAATGCCTGTTGCCAGGGATGGACAGGAAAGCCACGGAGGACACACTATGGATAAGAAAGAGAATCAGCCACGTGAGAAAAAAGGTATGCCGCTTGCGCCGGTCTTTTTGCTGGGAGCAACGGTGCTGCTGTTGATTGAAATGTATTTTATCGTTAATCTGCCCCGGGTATATCTGGTGCAGATCATTCTGGGAGCAGCAATTCTCGCCTGTACTTATGCATTTATTGCTGCCTTATTAAAGGAGATACATAAGAGCGGAGAGCAGGCAAAAGACGAATATGAGAGGATGCTTCGCGGGGAAAAGGCGTCATATCTGATGCTCAAGAAAATCTCGGAGCAGCTGGAGGCGGTTGACCGCAATACCAGGGAGCCGGGCGAAGAGATCATCACAGCGCAGAAGGCGATCGCCAAGGTGACCATTACCAGAAGCAAGGAAAATGCAGATGCACTTATGAATTCCAACGACCGCGTAGTGGACAATCTCTTACAGTTAAAGGAGAGCATGGATGCGGGATTCGAGCAGTTTGCCGGAAAGCAGCAGAACATGATGGATGATTCCGTTAAGGAACTCGTCTTAAAGCAGCAGGAATTTGCTGAGGAATTAAAGGAGATTACCGCAGGGCTTAAGGAGATTACTGAGGGACTTCAGGCAGTGAAGGAGACGGTTGCCGAGGAAAAGGCACAGACGCTTGCCGCTATTGAGAGCCGGATGGACGAACTGGTAAGCCAGAATGCGGCGTTGGAGAGCAAAATTGCAGAAAGCACGGCAGCTGCAGCAGCGCAGAAGCCAGAGCCTGACATGGAGCCGGAGCTGGTAGAATCAGAGCCGGATATGGAAGCGGAGCCGGAACTGGGCATGGAACCACAGCCGGAAGTGCTGACAGAATCAGAGCCGGATATGGAAGCGGAGCCGGAGCTGGTCATGGAACCACAGCCGGAAGCGGTCATGGAGTCGGAAGCGGATTTTAGCATGCCGGATACACCGGAGGAGGAACTGCCGGTTGTAGATGCAGAGACGGTGACGGATGACACCCCGGTGATGGAAGAGTATGAGGAACCGATCGTAGATTCCGACGCGATTGTGGAAGAGGAAGATACGGCAGCTGCCACAGACGATCAGAATGAGGCTGAGGCAGAGAGTGCGGCGATAGACAGTTTCGATTTTGGAGCAGATGGTCTCGATTTCGGAGGAGACAGCTTAGACCTTGGAGTGGACGGTCTCGATCTCGGGACAGAGAACCTTGACCTAGGAGCAGATAACTTAGATGCCGGAGCAGGCGGACTTGATCTTGGATCAGAGGGACTTGATCTTGGGGCAGACAGCTTAGACCTCGGAGGAGACAGCCTTGATTTAGGAGCAGATAGTCTCGATCTTGGAGCAGACAGCTTAGACCCCGGAGGAGACAGCCTTGATTTAGGCGTAGAAGGACTCGATCTTGGGGCAGACAGCTTAGACCTCGGAGGAGACAGCCTTGATTTAGGAGCAGATAGTCTCGATCTTGGAGCAGAGAACCTTGACCTTGGAACGGAGAACCTTGATCTCGGAGTGGATAGCTTAGATTTAGGAGCAGATGGCTCCGATCTCGGAGGAGAAAGTCTCGATCCTGGAGCAGATCTGAAAGAGGAAGCCGCGCCGGAGAATGAAGCACCGGACGAGCCAGAGCCAGTAGCCGCGCCGGAGAACGAAATACTGGACGAGCCGAAGGTGGCGGAACCGCAGAAAGAGCCTGAGACAAAGGCAGAGGAAGCTGCACCGATGGATTTTTCCGATCCACACAAGCTTATGACTCCGGAAGAAATTGCCGCATTGATTGCAAAAATGTAAGAGCAGGTTCCGGGATAAGAAATGAAGTTATTAGCAGTTTCAGAATAAAAAATGAGCGTGGAAGATTCTCTGAAGTAAAATGTGAGAATTTCTTCCACGCTATTTTTGTATCTGAAACGATAATACTTATTTATATATCCCGGAACTTCCTATTACGGGAATCTATGCGGCAATTCTTTCCGTAATCTTACAGATCAGACTCCGCGACGATCGTCACGATATTTTTGATGACGGAGACTGCTGTCTGCATGCCCTCCACGCTGATATGCTCATACGGACCGTGGAAGCCGTAGCCGCCGGTGCCAAGATTCGGGCACGGAAGCCCCATAAAGCTTAATCTGGCGCCGTCTGTACCGCCGCGGACCGGGCGGGAGAGCGGTGTGAGACCGGTCATCGAGATTGCCTTTTTTGCGATGTCCACAACATAAGGATGCTGTTCGATGATCTCAAGCATATTGGAGTAGGAATCCGTGAGGGTAAGAGAGACGGTTCCGGTGCCGTATTTCTGGTTGGTCTCCACTTCCAGTGTGCGGAGTCTGTTCAGGCGTGATTCAAAAGAAGCCTTGTCGTGATCACGTACGATATAGGAAAGTTCTGCAAAAGCGACATCACCCTTCATGTCGGTCAGATGATAGAAGCCCTGTCTGCCCTCGGTGTGCGCCGGTGTCTCCTCCGGCGGAAGCTGCGACTGGATGTCACACGCCACAAGAGCGGCATTTACCATAATATCCTTCGCCTCGCCCGGATGCACATTGACGCCTTTGATGGAAAATTTTGCGCTCGCGGCGTTGAAATTCTCATAGGCGACCTCGCCTTCGTAATCGCCGTCCACCGTGTAAGCAAAAGCAGCCTTAAAATAATCCAGGTCAAATAAATCTGCACCGCAGCCGATTTCCTCGTCCGGGGTAAATCCCACCCAGATATCACCGTGAGGCATTCCGGAAGAAATGATCTCTTCTAATGCCGTGATGATTTCTGCCACACCGGCCTTGTCATCCGCGCCGAGCAGTGTCGTGCCGTCGGTGGTAATCAGGGTTCTTCCCTTCAAATCCTTCAGCGTTGGAAAATCAGAAACCTTTAACATTGCCCCAGTACCGTTTAAACGGATGTCCCCGCCGTCATAATCCGGAATGATCTGCGGTTTGACGTCCTTGCCGGAGTAGTCCGGTGCGGTATCCATATGTGAGATAAAACCGACGGCCTTGCGTCCCTCACAGCCGGCAGTCGCCGGAAGCAGACCGTACACATAGCAGTGGTCGGTCAGAACCACATTTTTAAGGCCGAGATCCCGTAATTCCTGCTCTAGTACCTTTCCGAGATCAAACTGACGCCCGGTAGACGGAATCTGTACCTTGCCGTCTGTCATGTTATTCTCATCCGATGTCGTCCAATAGGACACATATTTCAATAATCGCTGTTCAACTTGCATAAGAAACCTCCTTGATCTATGCCATTCTATCTATAAAATAACACAATTGAAAAAAAAATTGAAGTTTTTTAAAAAAAATGTTGCATTTCTAAAATTTCTGTTATATAATAATTTTCGTGCTCGGGTGATACAGAACACGAGATACAAAATAAGCGCCACTAGCTCAGCTGGCAGAGCACCTGACTCTTAATCAGGGTGTCCAGGGTTCGAACCCCTGGTGGCGCATTGAAAGGTACCGATTTTACAGCATTGGCTGTGGGGTTGGTGCTTTTTTTGTGTTTATAATGCATATCATTAAAATTTTTTTAAAAAAGAGTGTATCCTATTTAACAGAAGGAAAAACCTGACGATATAAAAAACAGATACTATATGAAGGGGAGAGAGGCAGATGGAACAAAAGAATATTGAGGTGCAAAGGAAAAAAGGTCTGAATCTGATGATGAAGATTCTGATCACGGCAATCATACCGCTACTGATTCTTGTGACTTTTGCAGGGCTGGCAATCCGGGCGGTTGGCGTTTCTGTGTCTGATAAACTGATGCAGCATGAATTGAAGACATCGGTTTATGCAGTCAATCAGACCTTGTCCGTTATAAGCAGCGGCGACTGGAATATGGACGGAGACCAGCTGTACAAGGGAGATTACAATATCTCGGAACATCAGGATGTGCTGGATGCTTTTAAGGAGAATACCGGACTCGATGTTACGCTCAGCTGGAATACGACCCGGATGGCGACCAGCCTTGTGAGACAGGACGGCAGCCGTGAGACCGGGATGGAGATAGCAGCAGATGTGTATCAGACTGTGAAAGAAAAGGGTAGTTATTTTGTGTCCGATATTGTGATTGATGGTCAGAAATATTACGGATATTATGAGGGATTGTACAACAGTGACGGTTCCATGGCGGGTCTGGTGTTTACCGGTATGGCGTCTGCTTCCGCTCACGAAATCTACAATGACCGATTGAAAAAAAATATAATATTTATGGTAGTGCTTGCAATCTTTGCATGTATCTTTCTGGCAATTGTGATGATGAAGATTGTGAAGGCAATGATGTCGATGATCGATCATCTGGACGATGTTGCGGAGGGAAATCTGGACAGCAAGATCAGCGACCGCATGACGAGCCGCTCGGACGAGATCGGAAATATTGCGCGTGCGCTGTATTCACTTATTGGCGGACTGGCCATGATTGTAAAAAACATCCGGACATCCGCAAAGTCGCTGGATGATTTCAGCGCCAGGTTCCAGAACAGCTTTACGACGATCAATGAGTCCATTCATAATGTGAATACAGCGATGGAGGACATTGCGAACGGAGCGACGAATCAGGCGGGCGAGATGCAGAAGGTCAATGAGCAGATCAGCGACATGAACGAAGCCATTGCCGAGACGACAAAGAACGTGGAAAATCTCACGGGCAGCACGGAGGAGATGAAAGAGCAGAATCATAAGCTCGACGGCACGATCAAAGATCTGGTGGAGATCAGCGACCGCACCAGAGAATCGGTGGATGAGGTCAACCGTCAGACAGACAGGACGAACCAGTCTGTCATGGAGATCGGCAGCGCGATCCAGATGATCACAGATATTGCAAGCCAGACCAATCTGTTGTCCCTGAATGCGAGCATCGAGGCTGCGCGTGCGGGAGAGCATGGAAAAGGATTTGCTGTGGTGGCGGATGAGATCCGTCAGCTTGCGGATCAGTCCAGTGACTCCGCGAAGAAGATCGGTGATATTGTGGAAGAACTGATTAAGAACTCTAACAAGAGCGTCGAGACGATGAACGGTGTGCTGGATGAGATCAATGAGCAGAACGAGAAGCTTTCGACCACCAGAGAGGCATTCGACGGACTGAATACGGAGGTCGGCAATGTGGTAGTTGCGATTGACAATATCCGGCGTGAGATCGAGACAGTCAACACGGCGAAGAATGATGTTATGAGCAGCATGGAGAGTCTGGCAGCGATTGCACAGGAGAATGCGGCAAGTACCGAGGAGACGTCGGCTTCCATGACGGAGTTAAGCGGCATCGTCACGGACTGCAATGCGCAGACGAAAAACCTCGTGGATATTGCAGAAAATTTAAGCGACAATGTCAACCAGTTCCGGATCAAAGAATAAAAGAAAACAGAACACAAAAAACACCCGCAGGCGGATCGAGAAAAATCCAGACTGCGGGTGTTTTTTATCTGGAAGCGATCAGCTTGCAGATCGGATTGCCAAGGGAGGAGAACTTCTCCTCGTACTCGGTCATAATATTGCCTTCATTGAGCACCGGATCGTGATGCAGATCTCTGGTGGAGGCGTCCAGATGCCAGCCGGCTTCCGGGATCTCCTCCAGGGAAAAGGTAAAAAGATCCTGATTGTCGGTCTTGAACTCCAGACGTCCCTCCGGCGCGAGAATCTCATCGTATCGCGCGAAGAACTGGCGGGAGGTGAGACGGCGCTTGACGTGTCTGTCCTTCGGCCAGGGATCGGAAAAGTTTAAGTAGATCCGGTTTACTTCTCCGTGATCGAATACCTCAGCGACATCGGCGGCGTCCATGCAGATGAAAAACAGGTTCGGGAGCGGATTCTCTTCCATTTTCTGCAGGGCGCGCAGCAGGACGCTGGAATAGCGCTCGATTCCCAGATAATTGATGTCGGGATGCGCTGCGGCAAGATCCATCATGAAGCGGCCCTTTCCCATACCGATCTCAATGTGAAGCGGCTGCTGTGAAGGGAAAACCTCCTGCCAGTGACCCTTGTGCGTCTCGGGGCTTTTGATGCAGTAGACGCTCTCTGTGATGGCGGCGTCTGCGCCCGGTATATTTCTAAGTCTCATATTGTTCCTGCCTCCCGTAAGAAAATCTTAATAAACGTCGGAAAGTCCCGTAATTGTGGACATACAAGATATTCTACAATAAATCTGTGGATAAAAAAAGGGCTTTTGCCAGAAAAATTGTTGCATGTATTTTTTTCTGCGATTATACTGATACTAGTTATGTTCCGGATATATATGGAAGAAATGGACAGGATTTCTGGATAGAATGGAGTTATAAGCAATGCGAAGAGCGAATGTGTGGAAAAAGGCGGCATGTGTCGCCTTAAGTTTACTATACCTTTTACAGATAAAGCCACAGGTGGTGCAGGCGGCGGATTACTGGCCGGAAGGTCCGGAAGTACAGTCACCGTCCGTGATACTGATGGAGATGTCGACGGGGACGGTTCTCTACGAAAAAAACAGCGATGAGCGGAATTATCCGGCAAGTATCACGAAAATCATGACGACACTTCTCGCGCTGGAGAATTCCGATCTGAATGAGGTCGTCACATTTTCCGATGATGCGATCAACAATACCGAGGGCTCCGGAATCTACCGCGATTACGGAGAGCAGATGACGATGGAGCAATGCCTGTATGCGGTTATGCTGAACTCGGCAAATGAGTGTGCGTATGCGGTGGCGGAGCATGTCGGCGGTACCGTGGAGCATTTTGTGGATATGATGAACGAAAAGGCGGCGGAGCTCGGCTGCACCAACACACATTTTGCCAATCCGCACGGTCTGTTCGATGAGAACCATTACACGACAGCGCACGATATGGCACTGATTGCCAAAGCGGCATACCAGAATGAGACGTTCCGGATTATTACCGGGACGGCACGCTACACCATTCCGCCGACGAACAAGCATGATGAGCCGACGGATCTGCAGAATCACAATGAGATGCTCTACCCGTTCAAGACGCTCAAGTACCGGTATGAGTATTGTACCGGCGGAAAGACCGGATATACGGATATCGCGCGCAGCACGCTGGTCACCTACGCCGAAAAGGACGGCATGAGCCTCGTATGCGTCGTGATGCATACGGAATCGCCGAATCAGTGGACCGACAGCCGGAATCTTTTCGATTATGCATTTGATAATTTCCAGTTGTTCAATATCGCGGATAATGAGACCAGATACACGGATTCCGAGGCGGTGGAAGTTGGAGCTTTGAACAACAACAAAGCGTTTGTGGACATCGATGCGGGTGCCAATATCGTCCTTCCGAAGACGACCGATTTTAACGATGCGGCATCGGAGATCACGTATAATGACGTCAGCGAGAACGTGGTGGGAACGCTTGCCTACACCTATGCGGGACGTCAGGTCGGAAAAGCGGACATTGTGACAACCGGTGCGGTTGTGGACGGATATATTTTTGACAACCAGAGCGAGGTAGAGCAGGAGACAGACACCGAGGAGGAGGCGGTCTCCACGGTGCGGATCAGACCGCTCACAATCCTGCTTATCGTAGCCGGAATCCTGCTTGCAGCAGGGCTGATCTTCGCCGGAAAGAAGTTCTACGATAACTATTATATTATCCGGCACAACCGGGAAGTGCGCAGGAACCGTAAAGAGCAGTTCCGACAGATGAAAAGCAAGCCCAAATACCGCAGAAGACGTAGAAGATAGTACAAAGAAATAAAAAACGACAATATTCAATGTTGGATATTGTCGTTTTTTGTGTTATGGACACGAAAAATTTGATGATAAATTATCTGACAATTAAGCTTTCCAGCAGGATTTCAAGCTGATTCGGGTTCTTTGTATAGAAGAGAATGCCGCCGGGCACGGTGTGCGCGGTCAGATATTTTCCCTGAAACAGAGGGGAGTCTGTGATGCGGGAAAGAAGGTAGGAGGAGACCGCATCGTCCGCCTTTAGAAACAGAGGCTGGTAATCATCCATCCGGCAGACGCCGGCATCTGCCTTTTTTAGAATATAGGTAAGCTCCTGTTCCTGCTCTAACTGTTCGGCAGTCTTGTTCGGAATGAAGTAGCCGAGTTCATCCTTCGGCATATTCAGAGAACGGATGGCGCGCTGCACCTGTTTGGTCAGAGCGTCGGATGCCGGGTATAGAGACTCAAAATATTTCATGAAATCGGCAGCCGTGCGGAAATGTTCATTTTTTCCCTTCTCTAAGACCTCGGTCATCAGGATCCGGCGGATGATTCCCTCGCAGGTTTCCCGGGATGGATTCTTGCGCAGGGAGGGTGATTTTGCTTCCATAGAGAACTCCTTTCTGTAAACGACAAAAAAATTGTCTTTTATGACATTATAGGACAAAACAGGGGCTGTGAACAGCCGGAAAAACGACAAAAACGATAAATTGACAAACAGCAGGGGATCCTTTATAGTAAAAATAAGCAATAAATACCACAAACATATACATAGAGCGGAGAAGTTATACAGAACTTTCCCCAAAATGCGCTGCAGGAGGGGATGGCTCAACAGGAAAGGTACGGGGAACGATATGTCAGAATCTTATGTGATTAACGAAAAGCGGGAACTCATTCTGGATCGTGTCAAAGAGTTCATCTATCAGAATGGCGGTGTGGTGAAAAAGAGCCAGCTGAATGAACTGGGAATCGATTACCGGAGGATTCTGGATTTTGTGGAAAAGGGAGATCTGATCCGGATCAAGAACGGGTACTATGCGGTGCGGCTGAGTGATTTCTCGGAGGAGGAGCTGATTGCGCGGCTGTTTCCGGACTGCGTCTTAAACCTGGAGACCGCATTGTACGCGTACGGCTATCTGGACCGCAAGCCTTACGGATACAAATTGTCGGTGGACAAGAACACATCCAAGTCGCGGTTTAAGCTGGATTTTCCGCCGGTGGTGCCGCTGTATGCGGAGCCGGAGACCCTGACACTCGGTGTGACGGAGATTGACTACGGTGGGGCGAAGATGAAAATTTTTGACCGGGAGCGCCTGATGTGCGAGTGTCTGAAATATGAAGATAAGATGGAGCGCGAGCTTTTCAAAGAAGGGCTTTTAGCGTATATCCGCGATCCGAAGAAGGATGTCGCAAAGCTGATGAAATACGCAAGGGAACGCAGAGTGGTAAAGAAAGTACAGACGATGATAGGAGTATGGCTGTAGATGAAACATACGATCATAGAAAAAGCTGCACTGAAAGCAAAAAGTGAAGAGACCGGTATTCCGTTTTCCAATCTGCTGGCAGGCTATGTACTGGAAGAACTGATGTATCTGATCGAGGATTCGCCGTTTTCCCTGTTTCTCTGGCTGAAAAACAGCAGCGCACTCGGAGTGGAACAATACCGGAAGAAAAATCTGCTGACACTGGATTTTGCCTATGTGACAGATCCCCGCGCCATGAAGCGGGAGGGGATCGTTCCGGGGCAGGAGCTGTCTCTTAAGATGGGATATGTCATGCTCGCGTACATCCTAAAAGTGGAAAAGGTGCCGGACATTTCCTGGAAGGGAAGAGCGAGCGCGGGGGATCACCGCGTGGATCTGGAGATTGCGGGGGAGTTCGAGGAGATGACGGTTCCGATCCATATCCGCGTCACGGAACTGACCGAGGAAGGACTGGTTCCGGTCAAGCGGACTTTTACGCCGTTTATGGAAGGCGGAAAACAGATTCCGTATCTGGAATATCCGGTGGAGAGTATTCTGGCGGAGAATTTGTTCTATCTGATCCGGGATATGGAACTGCTTCCGGATATGAGCGTCTATGATAAGGTTTACGGGATTCTAAAGACGGAGCCGGTGGACGGCAGGCATATCCAGGAACTGCTCGGCGAGCATTGTAGGAAACAGCAGCTGCTTTTTGAGGAGTCGCGGATAAAAGAGATTCTTTCCTACCGCGATTACAGCTACATGAGAAAGCGTTGGGAGAAATATTTAAGACACCGGAAAAGAAAAGAACCCGCATGGACAGAGGTCATGCAGGTTCTGGAACAATTCCTTCCGCAGATGTGGAGCACCCTGTGCCGGGACGAGATTTTTTTCGGAGACTGGATGCCGGATCTGCAGCGGTTCTTAGATTAGTTAAATGCAGTGAAGGTGCCGGAGCGCCAGATAGTAGTCATCCCTGGTATCCAGATGGGAAAACTGAAGATCTGCCGGAATATCGGAGTCTTTGGTCGCTTCTTCGCGCTTCAGATAGGACACGCTGCATTTCTCGCGCAGCGTATCGAAAGTGAACTGGTGCAAAAGCAGACACTTTCCGATGGACGGCAGGCAGCTTTTGGAGTAGGCGGACGCCGGTACCTTTTGATCCGTTTCGGTGCCGGATACCGCGGCGATGTCAAAACCGTCCAGATGTTCCAGCAACTGCAGTCCGACTTCCGGTTCCAGAAAAGGGGTGTCGATCGGCAGAATAAACGCCTGGTCTTCATCCATCATGGAGAGACCGGAAAATACGCCGGACATCGGGCCGGCGTTCATGTACAGATCGGCAATTTCTGTGATGGGGAGTGACAGGTGTGTATATTCGCCCGGCTTTTTCACGGATAAGTAAATATGCGAAAAATGCGGTTTGTACTTGTTCACAAGGTATTCCAGCAGACTTACTTCGCCAAAAGGCAGCAGGGCTTTATCGGTTCCCATGCGCGTGCTTCCGCCGCCGCACAGGATAATGAGTGCGTGTTTCATAAAAATTTCCGCCATTTCTATTAAATAAATATATCCCATATCATAATGGAAAACGGCGGATTGTTCAAGTGACAAAAATTCTGCTGCGCGGATCGACGGGACAAAACAAGACGGATTGACAGGGGAAAGTGACAGGAATAATGGAGAGAGAACATTTGTATCAACAGCTAATTTCATACGGGGAATCGGATGTCTACCCTTTTCATATGCCGGGGCACAAGCGCCGGGCACTTCCGTTTCCAAATCCGTATACCATCGATATTACGGAGATTGACGGATTTGACAACCTGCATCATGCCGAAGGGCTTATCAGGGAGGCCGAGGAGCGCGCGGCGAAGCTCTACGGTGCGGACCGGTCGTATTACCTGGTAAACGGGAGCACCTGCGGACTGCTTGCCGCCATCTGCGCTGCCGCACGGCGGGGAGATAAGGTACTGGCGGCAAGGAACTGCCACAAAGCGGTCTATCACGCGATTTCCATGCAGGGACTCGCGGCGGAGTTCCTCTATCCGGCAATCACGCGGGGAGATCTGCAGGGACAGATTACCGCGGCGCAGGTGGAGGAGGCGCTGACAAAGCATCCGGATATTGCGGTTGTGATCCTCACATCCCCGACTTATGAGGGGATCGTGTCGGACGTCGCGGCGATTGCAGCGTGCTGCCATGCACACGGGGCGGCGTTGATCGTCGATGAAGCGCACGGAGCCCACTTCGGATTCGGAGCCGGATTCCCGGAAAATGCGGTGCGCCTTGGGGCGGACGCCGTGATTATGAGTCTGCACAAGACGCTGCCGTCGTTTACACAGACGGCGCTTTTGCATTGTAACGGCGGGCGGATCGATACAGAGCGCGTGGCACGGTATCTGGGTGTCTATGAGACGAGCTCGCCGTCGTATCTGTTTATGGCGGGAATGGATGCATGCATCGACCTGATCCGGGAGCAGGGGGCAGAACTGTTTGCACAATACCGGAGACGTCTGGATGCATTTTACCGTGATACGGCGGACCTTACGCAGCTGCATGTCATGCGGCGGGAAGACCTCTGCAAAGAAGAAGCGTATGACTGGGACGATTCCAAGCTGATGATTTATGCGGGCACCATGGGCGGCGAGGCGCTGCATCAGGAACTGCTCGGACACTATCATCTCCAGATGGAGATGGTGTCGGCGGACTATGTGCTCGGCATGACAAGCCTTATGGATACGGACGAGGGCATGCTGCGGCTTGTGACGGCGCTCCATGAGATCGATGAAAAGAACCGAAAGACGGATTTAGGCGGAGAAGTGCCGGAAGCCGGATTTACGGCGCGCATGTACCGGGAGAATCCGCGCCGGATGCAGATTTACCAGGCGCTGGACCTGCCGTACCGGGAGGTGCCGTTTGATGAGGCGGTCGGAAAAATGGCGGCGGATTATGTCTACCTGTATCCGCCAGGAATTCCGCTCATCGTGCCGGGAGAAATCATTACGGAAGAATTTATCCGGCATATCAGAGAGTGCCGGGAGAGAAAACTGAACGTGGAAGGACAGGGAAATCCTGCCCCCGGTCGGATAAAGATTGTATATTTTTAAAGACTATATTATACTAGAAGGTGCAGCGAATGGGAAAAATCTATTGCATGATGGGCAAGAGCTCAACAGGAAAAGATACATTATATAAGATGCTTCTGGAAGACGGGGCGCTTTCGCTGAAGAAGATCATTCCCTACACGACGCGGCCGATGCGCCGGGGAGAGACGGACGGCGTGGAATATTATTTCTGCGGAGAGAAGGAACTGGCCGATCTTCTGGAACAGGGAAAAGTCATTGAACTCCGGGCATACGATACGGTGCAGGGAGTATGGAAGTATTTTACGGTGGATGACCATCAGATACAGGATCTGCGGCAGAATTATCTGCTGATCGGTACACTGGAAGCATACGGGAAGCTCCGTGACTACTTCGGAAAGGAACGTGTTGTTCCGATATATATTGAAGTGGAGGATGGAATCCGGCTGGAGCGCGCGATCGGAAGAGAGCGGCAGCAGCGGGAACCGCACTATGAAGAGATGTGCCGGAGATTTCTGGCGGACGCGGCAGATTTTTCGGAAGAAAAGCTTTTGGACGCACAGATTACGGTGCGGTTTGTGAATGATGATTTAAAGCAGACGGAAGAAAATATCCGCGATTATATATTGTCTCAGAACGATTGACGGATCAGGGAAAGAGGGTGGCAGATTGGATATTAAGGTGAATCAGGCACAGATGGTAACGCAGGTGCCGGACACGGTGACGACAGAGACCGGCGACGGAACGTTCAAGTTCACGCTGGCGAGCGCGATCACGGATGCAGAGCTTCAGGCGAAGGTGGACAGTCTGTTATCGGACATTACGTTTCAGGGGAACCGGATTGCGGAACATATGGACATCCGCGATATGAAAAAGTACCGCGGACTGATCCGTGATTTTATGAATGAAGTGGTCTACCGCTCTCATAAGTTTTCAAGAGAGAATTTCCTGGACCGCAAGGGACGCCACAGAGTCTACGGACTGATCCGGCTGATTGATGCCAACCTGGACGAACTTGCACAGGAACTGGTCAAGGATGAGAAGGATCACATCACGATCTTGAGCAAGATCGGGGAGATCCAGGGACTTCTGTTGGATATTCTGACTTAACATAAAACGAGGGAAGCTATGGCAGGATTTAAAGCTATTTTAGGGCATGAGCAGATCATAGAGCATCTGCAGAATGCAGTCACAATGGATAAGGTATCACATGCATACATCATAAACGGACCGGATAAGTCCGGCAAAATGATGCTCGCGGAGGCGTTTGCCCAGACACTCGAGTGTGAGAAGCTGGAGGACGTGGTGAAAAATGCCGCGCAGCCGTCCGATGTGGAGCCGTGTATGGAATGTCATTCCTGTAAGCAGGCGATGACGAAGAACCAGCCGGACATCATCTATGTGCGGCATGAGAAGCCGAATACGATCTCGGTCGATGATATCCGTACCCAGGTCAACAACGATATAGTAATCAAACCTTACAGCAGCAGATATAAGATCTATATGATCGATGAAGCCGAGAAGATGAACGAGCAGGCACAGAATGCGCTGCTTAAGACGATTGAGGAGCCGCCAGCCTACGCGATTCTGATTCTTCTTACCACAAACGCTGCCGCTTTTCTGCCGACGATCTTATCCCGCTGTGTCACATTGAACATCAAGGCAGTGCCGGATGAGAAGATCCGCGGCTATCTGATGCGCAAGTATCAGATTCCGGACTACCAGGCGGACGTATGTGTGGCATTCGCTCAGGGTAACGTCGGAAAAGCCATTCAGCTTGCGTCCTCGGAGGAGTTCAACGAGTTAAAGGACGCGGTGCTCCAGCTGATCAAGAGGCTTCGGGACATCGATCTGTATGAGATGACAGAGGCGGTAAAGCAGATCGCTACATACAAGCTTTCGATCAATGATTACTTTGATCTGATGATGGTATGGTATCGGGACGTGCTGCTGTTTAAGGCAACCGGCGACGTGAACGGCCTGATCTTCAAGGATGAAGTGTACGACATCAAGCGGCAGGCAGAGAAGAGTTCCTACAGCGGCATCGAGACGATCTTGGAGGCGCTGCGCAAAGCACAGATCCGGCTCAATGCCAACGTCAACTTTGACCTTACAATGGAACTGCTGTTGCTGACAATAAAGGAGAACTAGAAATATGGTAAAGGTAGTAGGAGTCCGCTTTCGGAATGCGGGCAAGATATATTATTTTGGACCGGGCAAGCTGGACATCCATGCGGGAATGCACGTAATCGTGGAGACCGCCCGCGGTGTCGAGATGGGAACGGTCATGACGGAGCCGAAAGGGGTTTCGGAGGAGGAAGTCATCCAGCCGTTGAAGCCGGTCATCCGCATTGCGACGGAGGCGGACGAGAAGACGGTCGCGAAGAACCGGGAAAAAGAGAAGGATGCCTTCCGCATCTGTCTCGAGAAGATTGCCAAGCACAAGCTCGATATGAAGCTTGTCGAGGCGGAATACACGTTTGACAATAATAAGCTGTTGTTTTACTTCACGGCGGACGGAAGAATCGATTTCCGTGAGCTGGTAAAAGACCTCGCAGCGGTATTCCGCACCAGAATCGAGCTTCGCCAGATCGGTGTGCGCGATGAGACAAAGATCATGGGCGGAATCGGTATCTGCGGACGTGCGCTGTGCTGCAACACCTATCTCTCGGAATTTGCGCCGGTTTCCATCAAGATGGCAAAAGAGCAGAATCTTTCTTTGAATCCGACCAAGATCTCGGGTGTGTGCGGAAGACTGATGTGCTGCCTGAAGAATGAGGAAGAGACCTACGAGTATCTCAACAGCAGACTTCCGGGTATCGGCGACCGCGTGACGACGGTGGATGGACTGAAAGGAGAAGTGTCTTCGGTCAATGTGCTCCGCCAGATGGTGAAGGTACTGGTAGAGGTGGACGATGAAAAAGAACTCCGGGACTATCCGGTGGACGAGCTGAGGTTCCGTCCGCGCCGCAGAAAGGAAAATATAAAGCTTTCTGCAAAGGAGCTGAAGGAATTGTCCGCGCTTGAGGATAAGGGAGGAAAATCCAAGATTGATGACACCAAATAATCTTGTCCATGAAAACGAGCGTCTGGATGAACTGCACCGGAACGGCTACTATATCATTCAGGATCCGGCGAGATTCTGTTTCGGTATGGATGCCGTGCTGTTGTCAGGATTCGCGCGTGCCAGACGGGGAGAGCGCGTGCTCGATCTGGGGACGGGCACCGGAATTATCCCGATCTTAATGGAGGCAAAGACAGAGGCAGAAGATTTTACCGCGCTGGAGATTCAGGAAGAGAGCGCGGATATGGCAAGAAGAAGCGTATTATATAATCACCTGGAAGAAAAGATCCGGGTTGTGACAGGCGATATCAAAGATGCCTCGGGAATATTCGGGGCATCTTCTTTTGATATTGTCACCACCAATCCGCCGTATATGATCGGGCAGCACGGAATCAGCTCCGGCGCGGAGGCTAAAGCGATCGCACGTCATGAGGTTCTGTGTACTCTGGACGACATTCTGCGGGAGTCGGCGAAGCTGCTTGTGCCGGGCGGGAGATTTTACATGGTACACCGTCCGTTCCGGCTTGCGGAGATTATGAGCAAAATGGTTGCTTACGGCATTGAACCCAAGCGGATGCAGCTGGTTTATCCATATGTGGACAAGGAGCCAAACATGGTTCTGCTGGAGGGATGCCGCGGCGGCAGATCGAGACTGACCGTGGAAAAACCCCTGATCGTTTATAAGGAACAGGGTGTATACACGGATGAAATCTATGATATCTACGGATATTAACAAATGACCGGGTATGGCGGCACAGAAAGCAGCGGACAGGACGCTGTGGCAGAAAGGAAAAAAATATGTTTAATGATATTGTGATAGGACCGATTACCATTCATATGTATGGAGTGATGATTGCAGCGGGTTTTCTGGCGGCATTGCTGATGACGCTGCGCCGGGGCAAAAAGAGAGGCTATGATGAGGATCTCATCTGGGGCATTTTCTTTTGCGCCATCATCGGCGGAATGCTTGGAACCAGGATTTTATATTATATTGTAGAGATTCCGGAGATCCTGAAAGATCCGTCCATCCTCTGGGATTTCAAGAACGGCTATGTGGTCTACGGAGGAATCATCGGAGGAATTCTGGCAAGTTATATCTATTGCCGCACGAAAAAGCAGGCGTTTATGCCGTATTTTGATCTGGTGATGCCGGCGGTTTCGTTTGCACAGGGCTTCGGCCGCCTCGGCTGCTTTTTTGCGGGCTGCTGCTACGGCAGGGAAACCGATGCGTGGTACGGAATCACGTTTCATAACTCCTCGTTCGCACCGAACGGTGTGAAGCTGATACCGACACAGCTGATCTCATCGGCGGGAGATTTTCTTATCTGTGCGCTGCTGTTATGGTTTGCATCGAAGAAACCGAAGACCGGACGCGTTGCGGCGGCTTATCTTGTGCTGTACGGAATCGGAAGATTCGCCGTGGAGTTCCTGCGCAACGACTACAGAGGAAGTGTGGGTGTGCTGTCCACGTCGCAGCTGATCTCCATCGGTGCGGTGATTGGAGGAATCGTGCTGTATTTTGCCGCACCGAAGCTTGCGGGAGCGGGGAAGGCAGAGGAGAAGACTGCCGGTTAGCCGGCAGGAATTGCACGCGGGAAGTATACAGGATGTGCACGCTTTATGCACGACGAAAGGAAAAGTTATGGCGGGAAAGTTATATTTATGTGCCACTCCGATCGGAAATCTGGAGGACATCACGTACCGGGTGGTGAGAACCTTAAAGGAAGTCGATCTGATTGCGGCGGAGGATACCAGGAATTCCATCAGGCTGCTGAATCATTTTGAGATCCGGACGCCGATGACGAGCTATCACGAGTACAATAAGATCGAGAAAGCGTATCAGCTGGTGGGTAAGATGCGCGAGGGACTTGACATCGCACTGATTACGGATGCGGGGACACCGGGTATCTCGGACCCGGGGGAGGATCTCGTGCGTATCTGCTATGAGGAAGGCATTGAGGTGACGTCTCTGCCGGGACCGGCGGCATGTATCACCGCACTCACGATGTCGGGGCAGCCGACCAGACGGTTTGCGTTTGAGGCGTTTCTGCCGAGGGAGAAAAAAGAGCGGGCAGCAGTGCTCTCACAGCTGGTCAATGAGACGCGTACAATCATCATCTACGAGGCGCCGCACCATCTGATCCGCACACTGGAAGAACTGTATGGGACGCTCGGGGAACGGAAATTAACCGTGTGCAGGGAACTGACAAAGCGGTACGAAGAAAAGACATTAACGACATTTTCAGAGATTCTTGAATATTATAAAGACAATGAACCCCGCGGAGAGTATGTCCTGGTAATCGCCGGAAAGACATTTGAGGAATTGAAGCAGGAAGAGCAGAGGAACTGGGAGAACCTGTCGCTCGAGGAGCATATGGAAGTTTATGAGAAACAGGGGATCAGCCGGAAGGAAGCGATGAAGCTGGTGGCAAAGGACCGCGGCATCAGCAGGCGCGATGTCTATCAGGCACTGTTGTCTTAAAAAAAATACTTACATAAACGAAAATACTGTGTTATATTAGAAAACGCTGCAAACGGGGATGACCGTGTTGCAGCGTTTTTTACCAATATCATATTATAATTCGCAAAAACATTTTGGTTTAATTGGAAACGATACATGTGACGCATAAGCTCGCCTGATGAACGAACAACACGTATGTATTTTGCAGAGAAAAGGAGAGTTACTTATGCCAAAAACCAAATTTCAAAATGTGATCTTCACACTTCTCATGGCGTTTGCCATGGTCTATGCCATGATCTGTTACAATATCGCGCTTAATCGCGGTGGAATGACGAATGAAGTCTTTCTGCTGGCATTTCACGAGCTGCTCATCATGTGGCCGGTAGCATTCGTGCTGGAAATGTTCGTTGTGGAACGCCTCGCAAAGATGCTTGCCTTCCGCCTTGTCACACTGGAGGATAAGCCGATCTTTATTCTGCTTGCAATTTCCTGCATGATTGTCTGCCTCATGTGCCCGATGATGAGCTTTGTGGCAACCATCCTGTTTAAAAATCCGGGAAAAGAAATCATTGCAGTGTGGTTCCAGACCACTGTCTTAAATTTCCCGATGGCGCTCTGCTGGCAGATCTTTTTTGCAGGACCGTTGGTGCGCCTGATTTTCCGTACAATATTCCGCGCGAAATAAGCTATCCCTGTCAGGGATAGCCCGGCCAGGGTTATTGGGGAGCCGCATCCGGCAGATAATAATCATCCAGATACGTTTCAATGATCGAAAAAGGTGCAGGACCGATGGAGAGCAGAGCCTTATGAAAAGCGATATCGCTGTAGGCGCTTCCGTAGGTTTCCTGTGCCTTTTCTTTTAAATCCACAAATTCCATATATCCCACATAATATTTCAGATAATGGGCGGGTTCTTCCACGATCAGCTCATAGATTTCGCGCAGTGCGGTCTGATCTGTGATGCCATAGTCCTTCCAGAAAGCGGTTGTGTCGGAAAAGCTCCAGCCGTCGTAGTGGATTCCCAGATCCGTCGACGCATAGAGACTCAGGAGGGCGGACTGATTCAGGGAGAGCAGCGAGGCGAGGTCATCATCCAGCCCGGCATAATGGTACGAGATCATCTCCACGTAGGTCGCCCAGCCCTCGACATAGCCCGGGTAATTCAGCAGAAACCGCACGGGATGCAGTCCGGCTTCATAGGACATCACGGTCTGATAAAGGTGGCCGGGGAAGCCCTCGTGCGCCAGCGTTGTGAAATACCGCAGGGAGGAGGTGTCGGTGGAGGCATTGATAAATATGGAGTTCTGCGCATAATCGTCAATGGGCGAGGTGATGTAAAACGCAGGCGCCATATAGTCTTCCATGCACTCGTCAATAGAACTTACAGTAAATGTGGTCTCGGGTGGTGCAGGAAAATTTGCGCGCATCGCCTCCTGCAGCCCGTTTAGCGTTGCAATGGGATCGGCGGCAGGAAGCCGGACGGTCGTCTGGGATGCTTTTAACTGCGGGTTTTCGGAGAGGAGTGCTGCCGCCTGCTGCAGGTCGCTTTGCCGTTTTTCTAAGATCCGGTCCTGCAGCGCCGGAAGATCGGAAGCGCTCCCGGTGTTGTGGCAGACCAGGTAGCGGTAGTAATCTTTTCCGTCTGCAAAGTAACAGAGCCCCATATCGTTTTTGCCGCTGCCGAGAAGCTCTGTGAGCGCCGCGGCAAGATGGGTGTAGGCGGGAAGCACGTGTTCCCGAACCAGCGCGGCATTCTTTTCCTTGTAGAGTGTCTTTTGTTCCTCCATCAATTCTGACATGGCATCGATTTTGTGATCGAAGGTCTGGATGAGATAGTGTTGATCCGGGTCTGCTGTGAAGGCGTTGCACTGTGAAATCAGCGTGTTGCAGGCATAGTCGGACATAAAAAGTCCGGCCTGTGCTTTCTGCTGCTCGAAGCGGATGATCTGGTCGAAATAATCGCCGGTCAGGGCGAGGAGCGCGAGATAGTCCTCCACGTCGGCTGGCTGCCGGAAACGGTATTCCTCATATAGTACGGGAAGCTGCGATTGAATGCCGGTCGTAGGGCGCAGCGGCTCGTCGTAGAGAGTCAGATCGGATGCGGAGAGCTCCGTCTTAAGATAATCCTGCAAGACGTCATAGGTGAGCTGACCGGAGGGCGGAAGGGCATCGCGGTCGTATTTTGCCAGAGCCGCGAGCGTGTTCTCCAGAGATGCATGGGATGCGGCAAGTGCTTCTTCCGAGAGACTGCCGAGCGTGATCGGAGTCTCTGTAATGCCGTAGTTTTCCGGATGGGACAGTGAAAAATGAAGATTGATTGTGTTGGAGGAGACCTCCGCCCGGAAAAAATCGTCAAGAAATGTATCGAAGGAGGACGTGGAACCGGCGACGGAATCCGCCTGCATGGAGAAGCGGGAGCACCCGTTGAGCAGAAAAACGGATGTCATCAGTGGAAAAAGGACGAATTGCCGGGAAAATGTGTGGATAAACGAAGAATGCAAACAAACACCTCGGGAAACGCGGCAGCGGAGAAACCTCCTGTGCCGGAAAATTAACATATTCTATGTGGGAAAATGTGCAATTATTCAAAAGTTCTCGATGCTTTTGCGCATCAAGGGGATGCTGTCAAGATTTATTCCTGGATGCATATATATGGAGAAACGATAAAAACGGGTGAGGGGATATGAATTATCTCTGGGCATTTATGATTCTGACCGGCATCATCTACGGGGCGTTCCACGGAACCCTGCCGCAGATTACGACGGCGGCGCTCGATTCGGCAAAAGAGGCGGTTACGCTTTGTATTACCATGATGGGAGTGATGTCTTTCTGGGTGGGACTGATGCGGATTGCGGAAAAGGCGGGGATCATTGAGGGACTTTCACGGAGAATGCGCCCGGTGCTGCATTTCCTGTTTCCGGATCTCCCGCAGGAGCACCCCGCCAACGAATACATTGCGACGAATATGATTGCAAATGTCTTCGGACTTGGCTGGGCGGCAACGCCGGCGGGATTAAAAGCGATGGAGGCATTGCAGGAGCGTAACCTGGAACTCTGCGGACAAAAAGGAACCTCGCGGAAACGCGGACCGGATATTGCCACGGATGAGATGTGCACGTTTCTGATCGTCAACATCTCGTCCCTGCAGCTGATTCCGGTCAATATCATCGCGTACCGGAGCCAGTACGGGAGCGTTAATCCCGCAGCAGTAGTGGGCCCGGGACTTATTGCGACTATATGTAGTACTGCGGCGGCAATTATCTTTTGTAAGTTAAAAAAACGTTGCTGAAAGGAAACGAAAAAACTATAATAGTACATAGGAGAAACGCAGATCGTGTTTCAAGGTACGGGGGCTTGTATGGGTAGAAGAAGATATGTACTGATCGTAGATGACTGTCAGCAGGACCGGATGGCAGTGGCGGATGTTTTGAGATCGGATTACGACATCCTAGAAGCATGTAACGGAAAGCAGGCGTTGGAGATCCTTTCCAGAAAAAGAGCGCAGATTTCGCTGATTATGCTGGATCTGATGATGCCTGTGATGGACGGTTATGAATTTTTGGAGATGTATCGGAAGCGGAAGGAGTACAGCTATCTTCCGGTTGTGGTGTGCACGACAGAAGACGACCCGGAGAGAGAGCAGAAGAGTCTGGAGCTCGGCGCATGGGATTTTGTTCTGAAGAATTCCAGCCCCGGGATCATGAGACTGCGCGCAGGCAATGCCATCGAGAAAAGCAAGGTGCGGTTTCTGGAATATGATTTCCTTACCGGCATTTACGGACAGCAGAAGTTCTATCAGGCGACGCGTGAGCTTTTAGACCAGCGCGCGGGAGAGAATTTTGCCTTTATCCATTTTGACATCGACCGTTTCCGGATTATCAATACCCTCTACGGCTCCAAAGAGGGAGACCGGCTGATCCATTTTGTGGCGGGAGCCATCCGCAAGGTCATGACAGCCTACGGCAGAGGCACATACGGACGCCTTGGCGGCGATGTGTTCGGAATGTGTGTCCCTTACGAAGACGGTGCGGCGATCTATCACATACTGGAAGGAATCCGGGCAGAGATCCGGAAACATTCCGTACATTATTATCTGGAGACCTGCGCGGGCATTTATCTGGTGGACGATCCGGATATGGAAGTGGCGGCGATGCACGACAACGCTGAGATTGCGGCGGCACAGTGCAAGGGTCAGTACATGGTTCACGATGTTTTATATACGGAGGAGATCGGACAGAAAGTGCTCCGCGAACAGCATATCATTGACGAGATGGATGCCGCGCTGGCAGAGCAGCAGTTTATCGTCTATTTCCAGCCGAAGTACCAGCTGAAAAAGATGGCTCCGTACGGAGCGGAGGCACTGGTGCGCTGGAAGAAGCCGAGCGGTGAGATCGTGCTTCCGAACGAATTTATACCGATCTTTGAGCGCAACGGCTTTATCACGAAGCTGGACTATTACGTGTGGGAGAAAGTCTGCCAGTTCATAGACAGTGAGCTTTCCCAGGGAAGGAATCCGGCGCCGATTTCGGTCAACGTATCCAGAGTCAACCTCTATAACCCGGATTTTATGGATTCCCTGATTGACCTCATCCAGCGCTATCATATTCCTCCGCATTATCTGAACCTGGAACTGACGGAGAGCGTCTTTTCCGAGGATGCGGAACTGATCCAGAGAGCGGTGAATTATCTGCATGACGCCGGATTTACGATTCTGATGGATGACTTTGGGAGCGGTTACTCCTCCTTAAACATTTTAAAGGACGTGGATCTTGATGTGTTAAAGATCGACATGAAGTTCTTCTCTAAGGGGAATACCGCGGAAAAGGGTGCAAAGATCATCGAGGCGGTCATCCGGATGGCGGAATCTCTGGACATGATGGTGATTGCGGAAGGTGTGGAGGAAAAGCATCAGGTGGATTTTTTAAATGACCTCGGATGCGACTATATTCAGGGCTACTATTTTGGCAGGCCGATGTCGCAGGATCAGTACGAGAAGCTGACGAATCATGAGGAGGAAGAGCAGCGCGACATGCCGCAGCCCGAAAGTTCGTGAATATGAATATTTACCGTTCGGATTCCATATAGTAGAATAACGGAAGATTCTGGATGTATCATGGGCGTAATGATTTTTCTATCGGACATAATGATACCGCTTCTCATTTTCGGTATTGTCGGTTATGGAATTCTGAACAGACAGAATATCTATGAAGAATTCATAGACGGGGCAAAGGACGGCTTTCAGACGGTCATCGGAATCATGCCCACACTGATCGGGCTTATGGTGGCGGTCGGGATTCTGCGGGCTTCCGGTTTTCTGGAGTGTTTTTCCGGGCTGCTGGGACGGGGGATCGGCTGGCTGGGTTTTCCGCCGGAGCTGATACCGGTCACGGTGGTCAAAATGTTCTCGTCCTCTGCGGCGACCGGTCTTCTTTTGGATATATATAAGGAGTACGGCGCGGATTCGATGCTGGGGAAGATGGCATCCATCATGATGAGCAGCACGGAGACGATCTTTTATACGATGTCGGTCTATTTTATGGCGGCGGGGATCAAAAAAAGCCGTTACACGCTGGTGGGCGCGCTGATCGCAACTACTGCGGGAACCGTCGCAAGCATTATCCTGGCGGGATATATGTGAGCAGCCGGCGGCTGTGGCTGCGCCCGGGAAGGATTTTTTCTGCAAAAATGTCTGTGAAAACAGAAAATGAAAAAATCGGTTCTATAGGATGTCAGCTCTGCATATAATGATAGAGTAAGGCAGGAAAAAGCAGGGTGCGGAAGCGGATTTGACAAGTGGGTACGAAAGAGTTATAATACATTATGTTAACAAGCAACAGACATTGTGATACAGGAAGCAATGGTGGTTGCATATAGCGCGGGATGGAGCAGTCTGGAAGCTCGTCGGGCTCATAACCCGAAGGTCATAGGTTCAAATCCTATTCCCGCAACTCCTTAGGCAGCAGTCGCATGACTGCTGTTTTTTGCTTTATCAAAAAGACCTGGGTTCTGCTGTATCTGCTGTTTGCGTTTTAGAAAACGGTTTGGGACTCTGGCGGATGGAATACTGATAGATTTTGGCGTGCGGTTGGTGTATGATAGAGAAAATCGCAGTGGAATGGGAGGCGCCAGTCAATGACGAATATCGAACAATTTTTGCAGATGGTGAAGGAGTCGGACAATATTGTGTTCTTCGGGGGAGCCGGTGTATCTACGGAGAGCGGAATCCCGGATTTCCGCAGTGTGGATGGTCTTTATAACCAGAAATATGACTATCCGCCGGAGACAATTTTAAGCCATTCCTTCTATATAAAATACCCGGAGGAGTTTTACCGTTTTTACCGGGATAAAATGCTCTGTCTTACCGCAGAGCCGAACATCACGCACAAAAAGCTGGCGGAGCTTGAGGCGGCTGGAAAGGTAAAAGCCGTCGTGACGCAGAATATTGACGGTCTGCACCAGCTGGCAGGAAGTAAGCGTGTGCTGGAACTGCACGGGAGTGTGCACCGGAATTATTGCAGAAAGTGTGGCAAGGGATTTGACGCAGAATACGTGAGGGATTACCCGGGAAAAGTACCGCTTTGTGATGCGTGCGGCGGCACGATCAAGCCGGATGTGGTGCTCTATGAGGAGGGACTGGATCAACAGACCATGGAAGACGCCGTGTTCTACATCAGCCATGCGGATCTGCTGATTATTGGAGGAACTTCGCTGGCGGTATACCCGGCAGCAGGGCTGATCGATTATTACCGGGGAAACAAACTGGTGTTAATCAACAAATCGACGACGCCGATGGACGCGAGGGCAGATCTGCTGATCCAGGCAGGACTCGGCGATGTGTTCGGGCAGATTGAGGTGTAGACGGGCACCAGGCAAATGAAATTTTTTCTACCGCAGCGGAGTGAAACATGCTACACTATCACTACATCAGGAAAGTGAGGAAGACCATGAACCAGTACCATTATGAAGTGGGAGATATCGTAAAGCTGAAAAAGCAGCATCCGTGCGGCAGCAGTGAGTGGGAGATCCTGCGCGTCGGCGCGGATTTCCGCCTGAAATGTACGGGCTGCGGGCATCAGATCATGATTGCAAGAAAGCTTGTGGAGAAAAATACCAGAGGACTGCGCAAGGCGGGGGAGACAGAATAGGCACGCTGCGCAGTTTTTGCACTTTTTTCAAGAAAGCGCTTGTAATTACGGAGAAAACGTGTTATAGTAGATGCTCGTGATATAATAATTATTCCTTGCTCATGTAATGAAAACGTGGGCCAGAGACCAAAAGGAGGAAATTCGCATGAATAAGTATGAGTTAGCACTCGTTGTCAGTGCAAAGATCGAAGACGATGCGAGAACAGCTACAGTAGAGAAGGCAAAAGAGTACATCACTCGTGCCGGCGGTACTGTAACAGAAGTAGAGGACTGGGGTAAGAAGAAGTTAGCTTACGAAGTTCAGAAGATGAGCGAAGCTTATTACTACTTCATTCAGTTCGATGCAGAGCCGACTGTTCCAGCAGAAGTTGAGCAGGATGTTCGTATCATGGACAACGTACTTCGTTTCTTAGTTGTGAGAAAAGACGAGAAATAAGAGATTCTTTGATCTGATAACGTTTGTTTGAGGGAAGAGAGGAATCGTATATGAACAAAGTGATTCTTATGGGAAGACTGACCAGAGATGCAGAGGTGCGTTACTCACAGGGTGAGAACTCCACCGCCATCGCAAGATTTTCGCTTGCGGTAGACCGCCGTTTCCGTCGTGACGGGGACGAGCAGACAGCAGATTTTATCAACTGCGTTGCATTTGGCAGAACAGCAGAGTTTCTGGAGAGATTCGGACGTAAGGGAACTAAATTCGTTCTGGAGGGACGTATTCAGACCGGAAGCTACACCAACAAGGACGGACAGCGTGTATACACGACGGACGTTGTTGCTGAGAATGTAGAGTTTGCAGAGAGCAAGAATGCTTCCGGCGGCGGAGATAATTCCGGTTTTACCCCTTCCGACAGACCGTCACCGAGCAGTGCAGCGGGTGATGGCTTCATGAATATTCCGGACGGAATTGATGAAGAGTTACCATTTAACTAATGGACGATAATAACAGGAGGTAATTATCATGGCTTTCAATAAGGCAGCAGACAAAGAAGGCGCTCCAATGAAGAGACGCCCGATGCATAGAAGAAAAAAAGTTTGTGTATTCTGTGGTAAGGACAATGTGATCGATTACAAGGATACCAACAAGTTAAAGAGATACATCTCTGAGAGAGGAAAGATCCTTCCTCGTCGTATCACAGGCAACTGTGCAAAGCATCAGAGAGCGCTCACTGTAGCGATCAAGAGAGCACGTCACGTGGCATTGATGCCGTACGTATGCGAATAAGTTTCACTTAATCGCAGCGAATAAGTTTCATTTAATCGCAGCGAATAAGTTGATAAGTAAAAGACCAACAATCCTTCCGATTGCTGGTCTTTTTTATGTGATTGCATTTTCGTAATGTCACTGATTCTAAAACTTTCCTTAAGAATAGAAAAATGGGCTTGGAAATGAGACAGGAATCATATAATATTATGGGTATGTGTAAGAGGTGCAGAGGAGTGGGAACGCGGATGAGAGGACACTGGTACAAAACGACAGTCATGCTGACAATGGTTCTGATGCTGGCAGGATGCGGCGGGGATGGCGCAGAGGCAGAGCAGACGGTGCAGACCGAGCAGGTGGAACAGACGGAGCAGACGCTTGAGCAGGTGCTGGAAGAGCATTTCCTTGCGGCGGAGGATGCGGAGGATGTGGCGACAGTGGTCTCGCAGTACGCGGAGGAGACGCCGGATCCGACGCTGGCGGAGTTTCTGATCTCTTATTATCAGGTTCCGGACGAAGAGCAGAGCAAGACCCGGTATTACTATAACCATATCGATCTGAATGAGGATGGAACAGATGAGATTTTCGTTGTCGTGGTCGGTGAGTATACAAAGGTATCGTTCGGTGATCCGGCGCTGATCTTATCGGAACAGGCAGACGGAACGTTCCAGGTGATCGAGTCGTTTGAGGGAATCCACACGCCGGTGACGGTCAGTGAGCGCATGACGAACGGCTGGCATGATATTATTTACCAGGAATACGGTCGTGGAGCGGAAGATGGATACCGTATCTGCCATTATAATCCGAATGGAGGATACCAGACAGATCTGAGTGAGGTTGTGGATGAGGTGGAGCCGCAGGACGGCACCCAGATCATCTCCAACAACTTTATCGACGATATGGATAAGGGGAATTATATGACACTCGCACCGGAGGAAGATGGTGGAAGCGAAGCGCAAGGCAACTAGATAAAGCGCAAACCAACTAGATATAGCGGCTGAAATTTTGGACTGTCCAACTTGTTGTGGGCAGTCTTTTTTCGGGCAAAAAAGGCTTTATATTGCACGGTCAAAATGGTATAATGCACGGTATGATAGTGTTTTTGTATAGAATGATGGAGGCTTGCTTGTGAGAAAAAGTAACGTAAAGATTAAAGGAAAGCTTCGTACATATTTGTATCTGCCGCTGCTGCTTACAATGCTTCTGATTATCATCAATGTGTTTGTGTATATGGAAGACACTTCTTCGGGAGTGCTTTTTTCTGGATTTGTACTGCTCTATTTTGTGATCATGCTGATTGCTTATCTGCGCAATAAGCCGCTTCTGATCGATGAGTTGATCAATTTTGCGACGCAGTACGGTCTCGTGCAGAAACAACTCTTAAATGAGTTTGAAATCCCGTATGCACTGGTTGATTATAATGCAAAGTTTCTGTGGGTGAATGAGCAGTTTACGGAGGTCACAGGAAAAGACAAGAAGTATCATAAGTCGGTCATGACGGTATTCCCGACGCTGACCAAGGAGCTGCTGCAGCGGAGCGAGCCGGTGGAGTCGATCAATCTGACATACAATGACCGGTATTACCGTGTGGCGTTAAAGCGCATTTATTTTGACGCCATGACACACGACAGCACGATCGTATCGCTCGATGAGAGCAATGAATATCTGACGGCGATGTACCTGTTTGACGAGACAGAGTTGAACCGCTATATCCGCGAGAACGAGGAACAGCGTCTGGTGGCGGGGCTTGTATACATCGACAACTATGACGAGGCGCTCGACAGTATCGAGGACGTCAAGCGGTCGCTGCTCGTAGCGTTAATTGACCGGAAGGTGAACAAATACTTTACAGAGATTGATGCGCTCGTCAGAAAGATCGAGAATGACAAGTATTTTGTTGTCTTTAAGAATCAATATCTCGGAAAGCTCCGGGAGGATCGTTTCAGCATCATTGAGGACGTCAAGACGGTAAAAGTCGGCAATGAGATGGCGGTGACGCTCAGCATCGGTATCGGTGTCGGCGGCGATTCCTACACCAAGAATTATGAGTACGCCAGAATGGCGATTGATCTTGCACTCGGACGCGGCGGCGACCAGGTGGTTGTCCGCGACAATGAGGATGTGACTTATTACGGCGGCAAGACCAACAAGCAGGTGGAGCGCAACAACCGCGTGAAGGCGAGAGTCAAGGCACATGCGCTGCGGGAGGTGATTGAGAGCCGCGAGCATGTGATTATCATGGGACACAGCATCAGCGATGTGGATTCCCTCGGTGCTGCGATCGGCGTGTACTGCGCAGCCAGAGTGCTCGGCAAAAAGGCACAGATCGTTTTAAACGAGGTGACATCTTCCCTGCGTCCGCTTGTGGAGGGATTTTCCGAGGAAAAAGGCTATCCGGCGGATCTCTTTATCAAGAGCGAGGAAGCAATTCTTCTGACGAACCGCAATACGCTCGTGATGGTTGTGGATGTGAACCGGCCGAGCTATACAGAGTGTCCGGAGCTGTTAAAACGCACGGATACGGTGTGCGTGTTTGACCATCACAGACAGAGCAGCGAGGTCATCGAGAATCCGGTGCTTTCCTATGTAGAGCCGTATGCGTCGAGCGCCTGCGAGATGATCGCGGAGGTGCTGCAGTATTTTTCCGAAAATATCAAGCTGGAGCCGCATGAGGCAGACTGCATCTACGCCGGTATTCTGATCGACACGAACAACTTTATGACCAAGACGGGTGTGCGCACCTTTGAGGCGGCGGCATATCTGAGAAGAGCCGGAGCCGAAGTGACGCGCGTGCGCAAGATGCTGCGCAACGACATGGCGGCCTACAAGGCAAGAGCGGAGGCGGTACGCCACGCGGAGGTTTACCGCGGTGCATTTGCGATCTCCGTGTGCCCGGCGGATAATGTAGAGAGCCCGACGATCGTGGGCGCACAGGCGGCAAATGAGCTGTTAAATATCGTCGGTATCAAGGCATCGTTTGTGCTGACCGAATATCAGGGCAAGATTTACGTCAGCTCCCGGTCGATTGACGAGATCAATGTGCAGCTCATCATGGAGCGGCTCGGCGGCGGCGGCCATCTGAATGTGGCGGGCGCGCAGTTGACAGACTGCTCGGTGCTGCAGGCAAAGCACATCATTCAGGATACGATCGACGAGATGTTAAAAGAAGGCGACATCGAGGAATAATACGATTTGGGAAATACAAGATAAGCGCAGCAGAATGCGCGGAAATGAGGATCATATGAAAGTAATTTTATTGCAGGATGTAAAGGCATTAGGAAAAAAAGGCGACGTGGTGAACGTCAGTGACGGGTATGCGAGAAATGCGATTTTCCCGAAAAAGCTGGGACTTGAGGCGACACCGAAGAACCTCAATGATCTGAAATTGCAGAACCAGCACGCAGACAAGGTTGCACAGGAGAATTACGAGGCGGCGCTTGCGCTTGCGGAGGAATTAAAGGATAAGAAAATTACGGTCAAGATGAAAGCCGGCGAGGGTGGACGTACCTTCGGATCTGTTTCCACGAAGGAGATCGCGGCAGCGGCAAAAGAGCAGCTCGGCATGGAGCTCGATAAGAAAAAGATGCAGCTTCCGGAGCCGATCAGAAGCTTCGGCATGACAGAGGTTGCCATCAGGCTTCATCCGAAGGTAACGGGAACATTTACCGTTCATGTTGTAGAAGAGTAGCAGGAGGTTTATTTCATGGAAGAGGCACTGGTAAAGCGGATTATGCCCAACAGTCTTGAGGCGGAGCAGTCCGTGATCGGTTCCATGATTATGGATAAGGATGCCATCGTGACAGCGATGGAGATGCTCATCAGCGAGGACTTCTACCACACGCAGTACGGGATTTTGTTTGATACGATGATTGAACTGTACAACAAGGGACTTCCGGTGGATCTGGTGACACTGCAGAACAAGCTTAAGGAAAAAGATGTTCCGCCGGAGATTGCGAGTCTGGAGTTTGTGCGGGATCTGGTGACGGCAGTACCGACTTCGGCGAATGTGAAGTATTATGCGCAGATCGTCAAGGACAACTCGATGCGCAGAAAGCTCATCAAGCTGAATGAAGAGATCGAGAATGAGTGTTATGTCGGCAAGGAAAGTGTCGAGACAGTCATGGATATCACCGAGAAGAAGGTATTCGACCTTCTCTCCACCCGCGGCGGAGGCGGCGACTACGTGCCGATCCGGCAGGTAGTTATGAATGCCCTCGAGAAGATCGAGAACGCGGCAAAGACTTCAGGAACGGTTACCGGAATACCGACCGGATTTATTGATCTGGATTATCGCACCGCTGGTCTGCAGCCGTCCGATCTGATCCTGATTGCGGCGCGTCCGTCTATGGGTAAGACGGCGTTTGTACTAAACATTGCACAGTATGTGGCATTTCACGAAAATATGTGTACCGCCATCTTTTCGCTCGAGATGTCCAAGGAGCAGCTTGTCAATCGTCTGTTTTCTCTGGAGTCCAGAGTGGATGCGCAGGCGCTCCGTACTGGTAATCTCTCGGATGCAGACTGGGAGAAGCTGATCGAGGGAGCCGGAACCATCGGTAATTCCGAGCTGATCATCGACGATACGCCGGGTATCTCGATTTCCGAGATGCGAAGCAAGTGCAGAAAATATAAATTAGAGCATGATCTGAAGCTGGTCATCATCGACTACCTGCAGCTCATGTCCGGTTCCGGGAAGTCAACAGACTCTCGTCAGCAGGAGATTTCGGATATTTCCCGATCCCTCAAGGCACTCGCAAGAGAGCTTTCCGTGCCGGTAATTGCACTCTCCCAGCTCTCGCGAGCCGTGGAGCAGCGGCCGGATCACCGCCCGATGCTTTCCGATCTGCGTGAGTCCGGAGCCATCGAGCAGGATGCCGATGTGGTAATGTTCATTTACCGCGATGATTATTACAACCATGATTCCGATATGAAGGGAATCTCAGAGATCATCATAGCTAAGCAGAGAAATGGTCCGATCGGAACCGTCAATCTGGTATGGCTGCCGCAGTATACAAAGTTTGCGAATATGGAAAAATAATAGGATGGAACTGCCGTAATAAGCATAGACAGCTTTTGGGTGATAAGTAATATTATTAGAAATAGATACTTAAAAGTTCCAGATAAACATGCGGCGGCAAATCTGACCGCAAAATCTGGTATTTCTAACCATGCCGCAGCCGGCATCCGTGATGATCCATGTCTTTCCAAGTTTGGAGCACTCTACGGACTGTGTCCGCAAGCCGACAGACAATTTTAGGACTTTTGTGTGTGTCCCTTATGGCACCTCTGAACAAAACATAACCGCGCGAAGCCGATATCTGAGTCGGCATCTGCCTTATTTTCAATAGCAGATGCCGGCGAGTTTCGGTTCGCGCGGTTTTATATTGTCTGTGAAGAGGTGCCATTAGGGACACCAGAAAGTCCGCTCATTGTCTGCGGCTTGTCGGACACACTCCTAGAGTGTCCAAACGTGGCAGTCTGTTTATTCTGGAACTTTTTTGTTGTCTGGTCTTCTTATAATATTACTTATCACCCCAAAGCGCGATATGCTTATTACGGCAGTTCCATTCTTATGAGGAGTACCTTACACAGGTATCAAGAAAAGGTACAGAAATCAGGCTGGTGCGTATGGAAACATTGGCAGTTGTTGAAAGCGGCTATTGTGCATGCTATGATTGGAAAATGTTTCGCACTACGATCCAGAGGAAAACAGGAGGAGCAGATCATGGATACAGATATGACAGGACTGGCCGCGCAGGAAGTGCAGGAGCGCCGTGAGCGCGGAGAAGGAGGAACAGGCGCAAAGAGTATTACAAAAAGCAGGGCGCAGATTATTCGTGAAAATGTAATTACGTTATTTAATTTACTGAACTTTATCATTGCAGGGCTTTTATTTGCCGTGGGTGCTTACACAAATATGCTGTTTCTGGCGGTAATTTTTTTAAATATTGCGGTCGGAATTGCACAGGAGCTAAAGGCGAAAAAGCTGGTGGATGAACTCTCGATTCTAAACCGTCCGGGCGTATGTGTGCGCCGCGGGGCAAAGGACATTCAAATCGAGCTGGATGAGGTTGTAAAGGATGATTTGATGGTGCTGCAGAGCGGCAATCAGATCTGCAACGATGCGGTGGTCGTGGAAGGCATGCTGGAAGTGAATGAATCGCTGCTCACAGGAGAGAGTGATGCAGTGGTCAAGGAAGCTGGAAGTGAGCTATATTCTGGAAGTTCTGTCATTTCCGGTAAGGCATATGCGAAGGTTACGCATGTCGGAAATGAAAATTATGCTACAAAGCTTGCCAACGAAGTAAAAAAGGAAAAACGTGTGGCATCGGAACTGCTTGGCTCTATGAATAAGGTAACGCGGTTTACCAGTATGCTGATTGTTCCGTTGGGTGTGATTCTGTTTTTCGAGGCTTTCCTGCTGCGGCAGGCGCCCATGCGGGAAGCGGTGGTGTCGTCCGCCGCGGCGCTTCTTGGCATGCTGCCGAAGGGACTGGTGCTTTTAATCTCGATTTCGCTGGCGACCGGAGTCATCCGGCTGGCAAAAATGAAGATCCTCGTTCAGAATATTTATTCGCTGGAAACACTGGCGCATGTGGATACCCTGTGTCTGGATAAGACGGGAACGATTACAAACGGAAAGCTTACGGTGGACACTGTCATGGAAATCGGTGCGGGGCTCTTGGGAAAGGCGCTGCCGCAGGGCGAACCGGAAAAACTCGTGCAATCATATCTGGCGGCCTCCGACGACAACAATGTGACATTCCAGGCGCTGAAAGAGGCGTTTGGCGGTCAGGCATTTTATACACCGGCATATAAGATTCCGTTTTCATCAAAGCGCAAATGGGGATGTATCAGTTTTGCGGGAGCGGTCAGCGTTTTTATCGGCGCTCCGGAAAAGCTGATGGGAAAGCTGCCGGGGGAACTAGAACAGAAGCTGGAAGAGGGATGCCGGGTTATCATTGTGGGCTATGTCCCGATGCAGTGGGAGGACGAAGCGGCGCTGCCGGAAGAGATACAGCCGCTCTACGGGGTTGCCCTGGAGGATACCATCCGTGAGAACACCAGGGAGACGCTTGACTTCTTCCACCGGGAAGGCGTGGACGTCAAGGTAATTTCCGGAGATCATGTCAAGACGGTCTCCATGATTGCAAAGCGGGCAGGACTGCACCGGTGGAAGGATGCCGTGGATTTATCGACGCTCGGAGAGGACATTGACTATGAGCAGATCTGCCAGCAGTACGCGGTGTTTGCCAGAGTGACGCCGGGACAGAAAAAGGAACTGGTGTGTGCGCTGAAACGACAGGGACACCAGGTAGCCATGACGGGAGACGGGGTCAATGATCTTCTGGCGCTGCGGGAGGCGGACTGTTCCATCGCCGTGGCGGACGGAAGCGATGCCAGCCGCCAGATCGCGCAGGTGGTACTGCTGGATTCCGATTTTACCAATCTTCCGCAGGTTGTGATGGAAGGGCGGAAAGTCGTGAACAATGTCACAAGAACGGCGAGCGTCTTCTTTATCAAGACCATCTACTCGGTGCTGGTTTCGGTGATCTGCCTGCTGGCAAACATTCCGTTCCCGTTTATCCCGATTCAGATCACCGTGCTGGATGCGGCAATCGAGGGGTATCCGTCGTTCCTTACCATCTGGGAATCCGACACGCGCAAGATACGCGGCAGATTCTTAAAGACGGCACTGTCCAATGCGCTGCCGTTTGCCCTCACAGTCACGGCGATGGTCGTGGTCACCAGTATCATTGCTCCGTTTACGGTGGAGCAGCGGCAGACGGTCATGTATTTTCTGCTGATTGTTATTTCCATGGCAGCCGTGGTGAAGAGCTGTATTCCGTTTAACGGTCTGCGCACCTTCATCTGCATCACAATGGTGATCGGAACCTTTGGCGGACTCGCCATTCTGCCGTCGTTATTTGAGATCAGCGCGGTTACTGCCGGAATGGCAAAATGCCTTCTTGCGGGGGGAAGCTTATCTGTCGTCTGTCTGCTGCTTTTGCTTGGAACACGCGGAGTTCTCGGCAGAAAGAGATTGTCAGAGGCAGAGGCGGTGCGGTAGAGAACCGGTTTCCCGTTATATTTTAAAAGAAAAAGAAAAGCAGAGATACCTTTGATGCATTTGGTAATGCGGTATCTCTGCTTTTTTGGTATAGTAAAAAGACAGGGGGTGAAGCGGAGGATGGATAAGCGCAACACATCGGAAGAACAGAAAAGCGGATACCTGGGACTGACCAGAGCAGACGAGGAACGGCATTTGGCGGACGTGATCTCGGTTGCACAGCAGAATCTGGAACGCGCCGGGGCGGACATACGCAAGGTCAACGAAGACTTGGCGGATCTTCTCGAGACATACGACGTGAAAGACAAAGAAGGCCTTGCACTCTGGAATAATGCGACGGCAAGATTAAAGGAAAATGAATACGATCTGATCCGCTATGAGAAGGCGAGAAAAAAGCCCTACTTCGGGAGAATTGATTTTAAGGACGGCATCTCCCAGGAGGAGGAGACCTGTTATATCGGAAGAGTCGGAATTGCGAAAAATGGCTCAGAGCCGGTGGTGCTGGACTGGAGAGCGCCCATTGCATCGGTATATTACGAGAGCAGCATGGGACCCTGCACTTATACGGTAAGCTCCGAGGGAACCTATGAGATGGATCTGGTGCGCAAGCGGACGTATGAGATTGAACAGGATGTGCTGAAGGATTTCTTCGACTCGGATGTCGTTGCCAATGATGAACTTCTGACAAAATACCTTGCAAAGAATAAAAAGGCGGTATTGGGAGAGATCATTGCGACAATCCAGAAGGAGCAGAATGTCATCATCCGCCGCTCGCCGCGGACGAACGTCATCATTCAGGGCGTGGCGGGTTCCGGAAAAACGACCGTGGCAATGCACCGCATATCCTACATTTTGTATAACTATAAGGATGATTTCCGGCCGGAGGATTTTTACATTGTGGGAAGCAACCGGATTCTTCTGAACTATATCACGAGCGTTCTCCCGGAACTGGATGTGTACGGAATCCGTCAGCTGACGATGGAGCAGCTGTTCGTCCGGCTTCTATATGAAGACTGGGACGACGCACTCTACTCGTACCACAGTATGGAGAGAGACACTCCGGAAAACAGCGTCAAGTGTGATACGGAGTGGTTTCTCGATTTGAAAGCATACTGTGAAGAATATGAAAAAGAGAGCGTGCCGGCGGAGGACATTTATCTGGAAAAGACGGGCAAGCTTCTGATCGGTGCGGATGAGATCCGCCGCTATCTAAAGGAGCATCCGGCGGATTCCATGGAGAACAAAATGCTGATGCTGGGGGAGATTGTCCACTCCAGGTATGAGAATGAGATCCTGGGAAGAGACATCACGTTTCCGGCAGAAGAGAAAAAGCGGCTCGACCGGAAATACACGATGTATTTTGGAAAGGGAAAATGGGAGGGATCGGTCTATGCGTTCTATCAGGATTTCCTGGCGGCGCAGGCAGCCCGCGGCAGGGAAGTAACCCCGCCGGGGAACTCCTTTGACGTCTATGATCTGGCGGCGCTGGCCTATATCTACAAGCGGATCAAGGAGACAGACCCGGTCAGGGAGGCAAGCCATGTGGTGATCGATGAGGCGCAGGACTTCGGGATGATGGCATACCGGTGCATGGATGCGTGCCTGTCGGGCTGCACCTACACGATCATGGGTGATACCTCGCAAAATATCCATTTTCAGTACGGCTTGAATGACTGGGATGAACTGCGCAGACTCATCCTGACCGGCGACTATGACGCCTTTGGGCTTCTGCGGAAAAGCTACCGCAACACGGTGGAGATCTCTACATATGCGAACGAGATTCTGCGCCACGGGGATTTTTCCATCTATCCGGTGGAACCGATCATCCGCCATGGCGCCGGGGTCTGTGTGGAACCGGTGCAGGGAGAGCGGGCGCTGCTTAACCGGGCGGCGGAGACGATACAGGGCTGGCAGAGAAAAGGATACGAGACCATCGCGGTGATCTGTCGGGATGAAGAGGAGGCAGAGCGGGTTGCGGCCCGGCTGGCAGAGGACGTTCCGGTAAAGAACGGCGCAAAAGGAGAGACGGAGGAGTTCGGGGACGGTGTCATGGTGCTTCCGGTATCCTACACGAAAGGGCTGGAGTTTGACGCGGTACTTCTGTTTGATCCGTCGGAGAAAAAATATCCGTCGGACAACGGTCATGTAAAGCTGTTGTATGTTGCGGCAACGCGCGCGCTGCATGAGCTGACGATTCTCCATCGGGGGGAGTTGTCTGGAATTCTTGCGGGCAGGGCGCCGCAGGATAAGCATATAAAGGAATTTGCGGCGGAACCGCTCACAAAAGCCAGGGAGTATGGGAAGCCTGTCCGGACAAAAAAGGAACAGATGCAGCAGCGCAGGGTGGAAGGCGCCATGGATATGGCGGAGCGGGAATATTTCGGCCCCAGACGCATTGCGGCAAAAGCGCCTGCGGCGGAGGAGAAACCGGTCATAAGACCGGCGGCATCCCCGGCGGTCCGTCCGCAGACAGAGACAGTGCGCGGGCAGCAGGCAAAGACAGTGCACCGTCCGCAGACTGGGGCAATGCACCGTCCACAGGCAGAGACAGTGCGCGGGCAGCAGGATATGGCGACGTCTCCGGCGCCGGCAGGGAAGCGTCCGGGACCGGAGGGAAGCAATCCGTCCCCGTATGCATTCGGGACGATCCCGGAGAATACCAGTCTGCGCGTCCGGGGGCACGCAAAGGGAAATCATGCGGTCAGGTGGGTAAAAAAGAGCAGATCCTATGTAGAGATGGCGAGCATGTACGGGCTGATGCGGATTACGCCGGTCGCTCCGGACATCATCCGGGTCAGCTTTGTAAAAGGAGTGACGGAAAAAATTGCAGCTACGGGCTGGATGGCCAAAGCGGAGGAAGCGTTTTCATGGAGCGCCAGGGAATCCAAAAGCGTTGTTGAGATTGCCGCGGGTGAGATTACGGTGCGGGTAGATAAACGGAGCGGAGCGGTCTCTTTCTGGAACAGGGAGAATCAGCTTCTGCTTGCGGAAAATGCCGCGGAGCCGAGAGTGATCGGCGAGGAGGGAAGCTGGGTATTTTTCGACTGGGACAAGAAAGAGCGCATCAAGGCAAAGGGCATGCTCGATACGGATTTTCTGGATGTGACATTAAATGCGCGTTATATATCCTTCGGAGGGAAAAAGCATAGAATGCCGCTTGTGCTGTCGAACCGCGGCTATGGCATCGCTGCGGCGGCAAAAAATACGGTGCTGCTCTGCGATATTAAGACGTATGGGCAATATCTTTACGCGGAAGGCGAGAGACAGCTCGACTACTATTTTATCTGCGGGGAGAAGCCGGAGAACGTCACCACACGTTATAAAGGGTTATAAAGGGCGCCGGAAAGGAGCAGAGTACATGACAATTAAAGAAATCAGTGAAAAATATCGTATTACCGTGGATATGCTGCGTCCCCGCGTCCGGCGATTTGTGTCGCAATAAGACGAGCGGTTTTTGTTGTATGGAAGAATCGATACACCTATAATATAAGTTAAGGAATTACAATATAGGAGGGTGTATGGAAAAGGTACGTTATATGATTTCCGATGCGGCAAATATCGTCCACGTCGAATCACATGTGTTACGTTACTGGGAAGATGAACTGGAACTGAATATCCCGCGCAATGAGATGGGACACCGGTATTATACGAAGGAAAACATTGCGGAATTTCAGAGAATCAAGGAACTAAAGGAGCAGGGCTATCAGTTGAAGGCGATACGCATGATTGTACATAACGGACCGATCGAGGGGCTGACGGCAGAAGCACCGATTCCTGTGGGACAGGCACCGCTTTCTGCGGGAGCGGCGGCTGCGATCCCGCAGTCGGTACAACCGGTCGCGGCACAGCCGGCAGCAGTGGCACAGCCGGTGCAGCAATCCATGCAGCAATCCGTGCAGCCGGTGCAGCCCGCTGCACCCCAGCAGCTTCCGGTAAAAACGACCGCCGAGAGCCCGCAGAGTATTCTAAACAATACGGATAAGATGGCACAGTTCACAGAACTGATGACCGAGATAGTGGGAAAAGCGCTTGCCGCCAACAATGAAGAACTGGGGCAGAGCATCAGCGAGGAGGTAGGAAAACAGGTGATCAAGGAGATGAATTACCTCATGCGGGAGCGGGAAGAGGCAGAGGAGGACCGCTTCCGCAGGCTGGATGCTGCGATCCGTGGAAATATCCGCAAAAAGGACGAACAGAAAGAAAAGAAACTCTGGAAAAAGAAAAAGCCGTCACAAGCGTGACGGCTTTTTGCTATGTACGAAAGATTAACCCTCGCTGATAGCTCCTGTAGGACAAACTCCTGCACATGTTCCGCAGCTAACGCAGGAACCTGCATCGATTACGAACTGGCTGTCTCCCTGAGAAATAGCTCCTACTGGACATTCCGGCTCGCATGTTCCACAGCTTACACAAGAATCAGAAATAACGTATGCCATTTTAAATTCCCTCCTTAAATTGTAATCAAAATCCGGCTACCCTTATGGATAACCTTTAAGACATTCTAATACAAAAATACACGGCTTTCAAGTCAAAAAAGCCGTGTACTTAAATTAGCACATAATGCTGTTACGAAATATATTCCATGCTGGAGCTTCTGCTAGAATGTTGAAAAATGATACAGTGTCTTGGAGCGGAACGGTTCATCCGGTGTCAGCACGATGCTCGGGAAATTGTCGTGGTTGATTGCGTCCGGAAAATGCTGTGTCTCAAGACACACGCTCGTATGGCAGGCATATTGTGTACCGTTCTTGCCGGTGACCTCGATCGGCTGGTTTGCCACATACAGCTGCATACCCGGCTGATCGGTAAAGCATGTCATGCGGATACCGCTCTCCTTTGACTGGAGAACCGCTGCCTCACGGAATCCGGTGCCATTGATGACGAAATTGTGATCGTAGGTGCCGAACTTGTGATACTGCTCGTAGTCGGAATCCATCAGTTTTCCGATGGTGTGCATGGAGCGGAAATCAAACGGCGTTCCCTCTACCGGAAGGAATCTGCCGGTCGGTGCCTGTGAGTCATCGAGCTCTGTGATCTGATCGGCGTCAATGAAAAGCTCGTGGGATAAAACCTCACTGGAGCCTTCACCGTTCAGATTGAAATAGCCGTGGCTGGTGACGTTTAACAGCGTATCCGCATCCGTGGAAGCTTCGTAGAGAAGGGACAGCTCATTGTCCTCCGACCAGCCGTAGGTTACGGAAAGTGTGAGATTGCCCGGATAACCTTCCTCGCCGTCGTAGGAATTCATGGTTAAAATGAGTTTGTCATCCTTGATCTTTGCGTCCCAGGGCTTGGAAGCGTAGCCGATCAGTCCGCCGTGCAGATGGTTGGAGCCGTTGTTGATGGCAAGCTGGTATTCCTTGCCATCCAGACAGAAATGACCGTCCTTGATACGATTGGCAACACGGCCGACAACTGCGCCGAGGCTGGCGTTGTCGCGCGCGTAATCTTCCATGGAATCGAAACCGAGGCAGACGTCCGTCATTTTTCCGTCGCGGTCCGGAACCACGATCTTTACGAGACGGCAGCCGAAATTGATGACTTCCACATAAGCGCCGTTTGCGTTCTCCATATGGTATATATAAATATTTTCTCCTGTGTTTAATGTGCCAAAATCTGACTTTGTAATCTTCATAGGAAACTCCTTTCCATTTATATCAGGACAAACCTAACGCAGATAATTATGCCACATTTGCAAAAACATGGCAAGTGAATTGCCCTATTTTCGGAAGAATGCCCATAGCGGGCGAAATGTCAAACTTGCTTAAATCGTCAAATTATGCAATAATGTTCACGAAAGCGAAGCGGTCTTGCACGCACTGTAAAGCAGGTCAGGAGACAGTGCATATGACGGCCGCAAAGGCACAACAATTGAGAGGCGAATAATATGCAGACAAAGGTTGTTAAGATAGATTCTGCGAATATAGACGATGCAGCCATGAAAGAGGCGTGTGATCTGATCCGCGCGGGAGAGCTGGTGGCATTTCCGACGGAGACGGTATACGGACTGGGGGCGGATGCGCTGCACCCGGAGGCATCGAAAAAGATTTATGCGGCGAAGGGAAGACCTTCGGACAATCCGCTGATTGTACATATTTCAAAGTTTGAAGATCTGGTATCGATCGCGAGGGAGGTACCGCCGCAGGCGAAGAAGCTTGCGGACGCGTTCTGGCCGGGACCGCTTACCATGATCGTATGGAAAAATGACAGAGTCCCTTATGAGACCACGGGCGGGATGGATACCGTGGCAATCCGTATGCCGAAGCATCCGGTAGCGCTCCGGCTGATCGAGGGTAGCGGATGCCTGATTGCAGCGCCAAGCGCTAACACATCCGGCAAGCCGAGCCCTACCGAGGCGTCCCACGTGGCGCTTGATATGGACGGCAGAATACCGATGATTCTGGACGGAGGGCCGGTCGGCATCGGGATCGAGTCGACGATCGTTGATCTGAGTGAGGAGACGCCGATGATCCTGCGCCCGGGATATATCACACAGGAGATGCTGCAGGAGGTTCTCGGCGAGAAAGTCTGCATGGATCCGGGAATTATTGCGTCGGATTCCACCAGAAAGCCGAAAGCGCCCGGCATGAAGTACAAGCATTATGCGCCCAAGGCGGATCTTGTGCTGGTGGAGGGCGAGACGGACAAGGTCGTTGCCAGAATCAATGAGCTGGTCAGAGAAAAGCAGCAGCTCGGACAGAAAGTCGGAGTGATCGCTACGGATGAGACGTTTTTACGCTATGAGGCGGATCACGTTGTCAGCATCGGCGCCAGGGAAGATGAGGATGCCATTGCCAGACACTTGTACAAGATCCTGCGCGAGTTTGATGACTGGAATGTGGATGCGATCTACTCGGAGAGTTTTGCCACACCGCGCATCGGTCAGGCAATTATGAACCGACTGCTGAAGGCGGCGGGGCATCAGGTGATTCCGGTATAGCTACATCAGGGAGAGGGCAGACATTTCTATGAGACAATATAATCGAATCATATTTGTTGCAGAAAGCGGCACCTGCAGGGCACCTATGGCTGCAGGAATTCTGCAGGAATGCAATTTAAAACATCCGGTGGAAATACTTGCCAGGGGACTGGTGGTTTTATTTCCGGAACCATTGAATCAGAAGGCGGAAGCTGTTATGATAAGCAATGGTATCAATATGGATGGATTCATGTCCACCCAGTTGACGGAGGAGGATTTTTCGGAGGATGCGCTCGTTTTAGTCATGGAACACAGCCAGAGAGAGAAGATTCTGGAAAAGTACGGGCACGCCGATCCGGAGAATGTCTATGTTCTTACGGAACTGGTAGGAGACGAACTTGAGATCATCGATCCCTACGGGGGGACGCTTCAGGCGTACGGACTCTGCTATGAGACGATGCGCAAGACGATCTTAAAGCTTGTGAACCTATTGAATGAAAGTGAAGATAACGGCACAGACTAGGCTCTGTGTAAGAAAGGGAAGGTACAAAAAATGTCAAAAGTAGTAGTTATGGATCACCCGCTGATTCAGCACAAGATTGGAATTATCCGCAGGGAGGAGACCGGTTCTAAGGATTTCCGTACACTGGTCAGCGAGATTGCAATGCTGATGTGCTACGAGGCAACCAGAGACTTAAAGCTTACGGATGTGGAGATTAACACGCCGATATGCAAGACCACAGTCAAAGAATTAAAGGGCAAAAAGCTTGCCGTTGTCCCGATCTTACGCGCCGGACTCGGCATGGTGGACGGTATGCTCAACATGATCCCGGCGGCAAAGGTCGGACATATCGGATTATACCGTGATCCTGAGACATTAGAGCCGGTAGAATACTACTGCAAGCTTCCGGCAGACTGCGCAAACAGAGAGGTGTTCGTGGTAGATCCGATGCTTGCGACAGGAGGATCTTCGGTTGCGGCGATTCAGATGTTAAAGGATAAAGGCGTAAAAAGTATCCGCCTGATGTGCATTATCGCAGCACCGGAAGGCGTAAAAAAGATGCAGGAGGCGCATCCGGATGTGGACATCTACATCGGCGCGCTCGACGATCATCTGAACGAGCACGGCTACATTGTACCGGGACTCGGAGATGCGGGAGACCGTATTTTCGGCACGAAATAGGATCTGTTTGATGCGGCGGACACAGGTGGGAGTGATAGGAACATGAGCGGAAAACGTACAGATTATATCAGCTGGGATGAATACTTTATGGGCGTTGCGACCTTGTCGGGGATGCGCTCCAAAGATCCGAATACACAGGTGGGAGCCTGCATTGTCAGTGAGGAGCACAAGATTCTTTCCATGGGATACAACGGCTTTCCGACGGGCTGTTCGGATGACGACTTCCCGTGGGCGCGCGAGGGAGAACCGCTTGAGAACAAGTATTTCTATACGACGCACAGCGAACTGAACGCGATTTTAAATTACCGCGGGGGAAGCCTTGAGGGCGCGACCATGTATGTTACGCTGTTTCCGTGCAACGAATGTGCCAAGGCAATCATCCAGGCAGGCATCAAGCGGCTGGTTTACGACAGCGACAAGTATAACGGGACGCCGTCAACCATCGCGTCGCGGAAGATGCTCTCTGCCGCAGGGGTGGATATACAGAAATACGAACATACCGGCAGAACCGTCACGATCCAGCTGTAGAAAAAGGGCTTTTGGAGCCGCCAGAGATGGCGGCTCTTTTTTTGTGTCAGTAAATTCCAGAATATCCATTTATTTTTAAAGCAGTTTCTTTGCGTCGGTTGATTTTTCTTTACAAATCTTTTATACTTATAAAAGAATTTGTTATGGGAAAAATAATAGGCAATGGTTGCAGCAGAGACTGCGGTACAGTGAGGATTTATATGAAAAATCAGCGAAAGGTTTTCCAGTCTTTGACACTGATTCTGCAGTTTGGACTGAACATGATCGTGCCGATCGTGATGTGCACGCTGCTCGGTGCGTGGCTGGGGAAAAGATACGGAATGCCCATCATAACAGTGCCGTTGTTTATCATGGGCGCACTTGCCGGATTTAATAATATATTTAAGATGGCTAAGAAGATCTACGGACAGGGAAATGAGGGGAAGCGGGATCATGTTGAGAAGACTAAATGATGCATTGCCCGGTCTTGTTCTGGGAATTATTGCATATGGGGCGGCGGTTTTTCTGGCGGGAATCTGGTTCGTGCCGGACAAGCTGCGATTTACTACCGGACTTGCCATAGGCATTGCCCTTGCCTGCGGGATGGCGGTCAATATGGCGGTGGTTCTGCGGGATGCGGTTGAGATCTACGGGGAGGCGAAAGCCCGGTCGAAGATTATCGCCCGGTCCATTACCAGGTATCTGGTGGTCGTCATTGTGTTTTTCGTGATGATGAAGTGGGAGCTTGGCAGTCTGCCGGCAGCATTTATTGGTGTTTTGGGATTGAAGATATCAGCGTATCTGCAGCCCCTTGCACATAGATTCATTTCAAAGCTTGGAGGAAGAGGTGATGTGCCTTCGGACAGCAGAGAAAATGAAGCTCTATAAGGAGGTGAAATTGTGAATAACGCAATTTTGATGTCTTCTGGTGCCGATAATATTGACTTCATGATACATGGGATTTTTTCCTATGAGATCTTTGGTCATACGGTCTGGATTACAACATCGCATGTCTGCATCCTGATTGTGATGCTGCTGATGTTGGGGCTGGCGATCGCGGCAAATCGGACGATGAAACATGCAAAGGAAATTCCGGAGGGCTTTCAAAATGTTCTGGAGATCATGGTAGAGAAACTGGATGCGATGGTATATGGAACAATGGGAAAAGTTGCGGCGCCGAAATTCGTGAACTACATCAGCACGATTTTTGTGTTTATACTTATGAGCAATATTTCCGGTTTGTTCGGGTTGAGACCGCCGACTGCCGACTACGGCACAACGCTGGCGTTAGGTCTCATCACATTTGCTCTCATCCATATCACGCAGTTCAAGAATCTGCCGCCTAAGCAGATCTGGAAAGATATGTGTTCTCCACTGCCGCCGTGGCTGCCGATCTGGTTCCCAATCAACCTGATCAGCGAGATCGCAGTACCGATCTCTCTTTCCTTACGTATGTTTGCGAACGTATTGTCAGGAACGGTCATGATGGCGCTTGTATACGGACTGCTTGGCAAGATAGCGATTATCTGGCCGGCGGCGCTTCATGTATACTTTGATTTGTTCTCGGGAGCAATTCAGACATACGTATTCTGTATGTTGACGATGACTTACATCAGTCAGAACTATGAGACGGAATAGACGTCGAAACCAAAAAGATTATTTTAGGAGGGTATCAGTATGAATATCACAGGAGAAGATTTAATTTTAGCATGCTCAGCAATCGGTGCAGGTCTGGCGGTTATCGCCGGTATCGGACCTGGTATTGGACAGGGTATCGCAGCAGGACATGCAGCTGCAGCAGTAGGAAGAAACCCGGGCGCAAAGGGTGACATCATGTCTACCATGTTACTTGGCCAGGCGGTTGCGGAGACGACAGGTCTCTATGGTCTTTTGATCGCAATGCTCCTGCTTTTCGTAAAACCGTTGGTATAGGAAGAGACGGAGAGAACGAATATAACGGAAAGGAGGCCGGACCTTGGAAGAGATGACCAGACTCTTTAATCTGGATTTTCAGCTGCTCCACGATGTCGTGCTCATGGCGATTGCAGTATTTTTCCTGTTCATGATGATGTCGAAGCTGCTGTTTAATCCTGTCAGAAAGATGCTCGCCGACAGACGGGAAAAGATTGCCGGAGAGTTGTCGGATGCCGCGAATGACAAAAAAGATGCAGCGGCGTTGAAGGCGGATTATGAAGCCAGATTGAAGAACATCGACAAAGAAGCTGAACAGATTTTAAGTGAGGCCAGACAGAAGGCGCAGAAGAATGCAGCGCGTATCGAGTCCGAAGCGAAGGAAGAGGCTGCCCGCATTATCCAGAGAGCGAACGAGGAAGCAGAGCTTTCCAAGAAGCGCGCGATGGATGATGTCAAACAGGAGATGATCACCGTTGCATCCATGATGGCTGCAAAAGTGGTTGCGGCAAATATCGATGCGTCGGTACAGGATGCGCTTGTGGAAGAGACATTAAAGGAAATGGGTGATTCGACATGGCAAAGCTAGTATCAAAGGTATACGGTGATGCACTGTTCGAGGTCGCAGTGGAGAGCGGCAAGCTGGATGAGATCTGGGAGCAGACCAGAGCCATGCAGACCGCGCTGGAGGAAAATCCGGAGCTCTTCGCGCTGATGCGTCACCCGAAGATCGTAAAAGAAGAAAAAGTAAAGATCATCGAATCGATTTTTACCGGTGAGGTGTGTGCAGAACTGGTGGGACTTTTGCGCATGATTGTGGAAAAGGATCATTTTGCACAGATCGGGAAGGTTTTGGCGTATTTTGATGATCAGGTCAAAGAATATAAGAGTATCGGGACTGCATATGTGACGACTGCAATGGAATTATCGGATGCGCAGAAGGCAGCAGTGGTGAAACGCTTATTAGAGACCACAAAGTATGTAACATTTGAAATGCATTATGAAGTGGATTCCGCGATCATAGGCGGAATGATGATTCGCATCGGCGATCGTGTCGTTGACTCAACGGTCAGGACGAAGCTGTACGATCTGACACGCGAATTATCCAAAATACAGTTGAAAGCAGGTGAATGCGCTCCATGAATTTAAAACCAGAAGAAATAAGTTCCGTCATCAAAGAACAGATCAAACGGTATGCAGCGCAGTTGGAAGTAGCTGACGTTGGCACCGTAATTCAGGTGGCTGATGGAATCGCACGTATTCACGGTCTTGACAATGCAATGCAGGGAGAACTTTTGGAGTTCCCGGGCGAAGTATACGGAATGGTATTGAACCTCGAGGAAGATAACGTGGGTGCCGTACTTCTCGGTTCCCAGAAGAACATCAACGAGGGAGATACGGTAAAGACAACGGGGCGTGTGGTTGAGGTCCCGGTTGGCGATGCCATGTTAGGCCGTGTCGTAAATGCATTGGGACAGCCGATTGACGGCAAAGGACCGATTCAGACATCGAAATATCGTCAGATCGAACGTGTGGCATCGGGAGTTATCTCCAGAAAATCCGTAGACACACCGTTACAGACTGGTATCAAGGCAATCGATTCCATGGTTCCGATCGGAAGAGGACAGCGAGAGCTGATCATCGGAGACCGTCAGACCGGAAAGACAGCGATTGCGCTCGATACCATCATCAATCAGAAGGGACAGAACGTAAAGTGTATCTATGTTGCCATCGGACAGAAGGCATCGACAGTTGCATCAATCGTTAAGACCCTCGAAGAGTTCGGCGCCATGTCTTACACGACCATCGTTGCATCGACGGCGAGTGAGCTTGCACCGTTACAGTATATTGCACCGTACGCCGGATGTGCGATCGGTGAGGAATGGATGGAGAACGGACAGGATGTTCTCGTTGTGTACGATGATTTAAGTAAGCACGCAGCGGCATACCGTACACTCTCCTTGCTCCTCAAGAGACCACCAGGACGTGAGGCATATCCGGGAGATGTCTTCTACTTACACTCAAGACTGCTTGAGCGTGCAGCAAGACTTTCCGATAAGCTGGGTGGCGGTTCCCTGACAGCGCTTCCGATCATCGAGACGCAGGCGGGCGATGTATCTGCCTATATCCCGACCAATGTTATTTCCATCACGGATGGTCAGATCTACCTTGAGACAGAGATGTTTAACGCAGGTTTCCGGCCGGCTATCAACGCAGGTCTCTCCGTTTCACGAGTAGGCGGTTCTGCGCAGATCAAGGCGATGAAGAAGATTGCGGCGCCGATCCGTACCGAGCTGGCGCAGTACAGAGAGCTTGCAGCTTTCGCACAGTTCGGTTCCGAGCTGGATGCGGACACAACGGAGAAGCTGACGCAGGGTGAGCGCATCAAGGAGATCTTAAAGCAGCCGCAGTATCAGCCGATGCCGGTTGAGAAGCAGGTTATGATTATCTACGCGGCAACCAACAAATATCTGATGGATATTCCGGTTGCGGACATCCTTCCGTTTGAGAAGGCGCTGTTCGAGTATGTGGATACGAAGTATCCGGAGGTTCCGGAAGCGATCCGCACCGAGAAGGTAATCAGCGAAGAGACAGAAGCAAAGCTCATAAAGGCAATCACAGAGTGCAAGGCAGAGTTCACAAAGTAGACGGCAGAAAGGCGGTGTGCGTATTATGGCCTCGATGAGAGACATAAAGAGACGTAAGAGCAGTATACAGAGTACACAGCAGATCACAAAAGCCATGAAGCTGGTGTCTACCGTGAAGCTGCAGAAAGCCAAGAACCGTGCAGAGCAGACAAACCCGTACTTCCAGTATATGTACCGGACAGTGACTTCCATGCTGGCGAAGTCCGGCACGATCAATCACCCGTATCTCAAGAAGGGTGAGAGTGACAAAAAAGCGGTTGTGGTCATTACCTCCAACCGTGGACTTGCCGGAGGTTACAACTCCAACATTGTAAAACTGGTGACCGGAAGCGAGGACATCACGGCAGAGAATGCAAAAGTCTACGCCATCGGTAACAAGGGAAGAGAAGCTCTGGAGCGAAAGGGCTATGAGATTGCAGCAGATGGATCTTCGATTATGGAGTCCCCGTCCTATGAGGATGCGGCGGAGCTCTGTAAACAGATTTTAAAAGCCTATACGGACGGAGAGATCGGAGAGATCTATCTTGCGTATACGCATTTTAAGAATACGGTGAGCCATGAGCCGAAGCTCATCAAGCTTCTTCCGGTGGAGTTCGACGAGGACGAGATGCGGGAAGCGGCGGATGAGAAGGTGCTCATGAATTACGAGCCGAACGAGGAAGAAGCGCTGGATATGATCATTCCGAAGTATGTCACCAGCCTGTTTTACGGGGCGCTGGTGGAGGCGGTTGCGAGTGAGAACGGAGCCAGAATGCAGGCGATGGATTCTGCGACCAGCAATGCGGAAGATATGATCAGTGATCTGACACTCAAATTCAATAGAGCACGTCAGGGCTCTATTACGCAGGAACTCACGGAGATTATTGCGGGAGCTTCTGCGATATCCTAGGAGGCAGCAGTGCAAAAAGTTCCGGCGCCGGATGGCGGTGGAAGCGCGAAGCTGCATAGCAGGATTTGGTGATAGAAAATAACAGACAAGGAGAAATAGCGATGGCAAATAATAGAGGCAGTCAGGATTGCCCGGGTAAGATTACCCAGATTATTGGTGCCGTTCTGGATATCAAGTTTCCGGAAGGCGCGCTGCCGGAGATTAACGATGCAATCCGCGTTCCGTTAAAGAACGGTGGTGAGCTTGTCGTTGAGGCTTCCCAGCATCTGGGTGATGATACGGTCAGATGTATCGCCATGGGACCGACGGACGGACTTGTGCGCGGTATGGAGGCAATCGCCACGGGCGGACCGATCAGCGTGCCGGTCGGAGAGAATACGCTCGGACGCATGTTCAACGTTCTGGGTAATCCGATCGATGAGATCGACGCGCCGAAGGATGTCGAGCACTGGCCGATCCACAGACCGGCACCGGCATTTGAGGATCAGGCAACGTCGCAGGAAATGCTTGAGACCGGTATCAAGGTCGTAGATCTTCTCTGCCCGTATCAGAAGGGTGGTAAGATCGGACTTTTCGGCGGTGCAGGAGTAGGCAAGACGGTATTGATCCAGGAGCTGATCCACAACATAGCGACAGAGCATGGCGGATATTCCGTATTCACCGGTGTAGGTGAGCGTACCCGTGAGGGTAACGATCTCTACTACGAGATGAAGGAATCCGGTGTTATCGATAAGACGACCATGGTGTTCGGACAGATGAACGAGCCGCCGGGAGCGCGTATGCGAGTAGCGCTTACGGGACTTACCATGGCAGAGTATTTCCGTGACAAAGGTGGAAAGGATGTCCTCCTTTTCATCGACAACATTTTCCGTTTTACACAGGCAGGTTCCGAGGTGTCCGCACTCTTAGGACGTATGCCTTCTGCCGTTGGCTATCAGCCGACGTTACAGACGGAGATGGGTGCGCTCCAGGAGCGTATTACATCCACGAAGAACGGTTCCATCACATCCGTACAGGCAGTCTATGTACCGGCGGATGATCTTACGGATCCGGCACCGGCGACGACATTCGCACATCTGGATGCAACGACGGTTCTGGATCGTTCGATCGTAGAGCTTGGTATTTACCCTGCAGTGGATCCGCTTGGATCTACGTCGCGTATTCTGGATCCGCGTATCGTGGGTCAGGAGCATTTTGAGGTGGCGCGCGGTGTGCAGGAGATTTTACAGAAGTACAAGGAATTGCAGGACATTATCGCAATCCTGGGTATGGACGAGTTGTCTGAGGACGATAAGCTTGTCGTAAACCGTGCCAGAAAGATTCAGAGATTTTTATCCCAGCCGTTCTCTGTTGCAACACAGTTCACCGGTCTGGAAGGAAAATACGTTCCGATCACGGAGACGGTTCGCGGATTCAAGGAGATTCTGGAAGGAAAGCATGATGACATTCCGGAGAGTTACTTCTTAAATGCAGGAACCATTGATGAAGTGCGCGAAAAGTATAACAACGCACAGTAGCGGAAATGAGGATAAGCTATGGCAGACGAGAACAAAGTATTTGACGTGGAGATCATTACGCCGGATCGTGTCTTTTTCACGGGAACGGCGACGATGATCGAATTTAATACGGCTGCCGGAGAGCTTGGAGTGTATGCGCGGCATATTCCTCTCACAACGGTTCTTGCGCCGGGGGTTGTAACGATCCACAAGCAGGGCGAGGAGGATATCATTGCTGCGGTTCATTCCGGGTTTGCAGAGATCCTGCCGGAAAAGGTAACACTTCTTGCAGAGATTGCTGAGTGGCCGAACGAGATCGACAAGGCGAGAGCGGAGGCGGCAAAAGCACGCGCCGAGGAGCGTCTTGCCAATCGGACAGAGGCGATTGATGTCAAGCGTGCCGAGTTTGCGCTGCGCAAGGCGCTGGTGCGTATCGATATTGCCAGATAATAAAAACGGAAAGTCAGGGAAACCGGACTTTCCGTTTTTTGTGTGTATTTGCTCTTGGAAAAGATATCGGTCCTGGTATATACTTAGGGTGGAAACGGTAAAAACCATGCAGGCACCATGAATGGAGAGGCATATGAATTTTTACTTTACACGCCATGGCGAGACGGAATGGAATGTAAAAAAGAAGATACAGGGAACGACGGACATTCCGCTGGATGAGAAGGGAATACAGCAGGCGAAGCGGCTCGCAGAGACACTCTTAGAGAAGCAGCGAAACGGGGAGCTTCATCTGGACAGAGTCTACACGTCGCCGCAGCTTCGGGCGGCAGAGACAGCCCGTTTTTCTGCGGAGGCGCTGGGCATTGACTGCATCCGGCTCTGGGATCTGCGAGAGATGGATCTGGGAGACTGGGAAGGCAGGAACTGGGATGAGATAAGGGAGACGGAAGCAGAGCGGCATCACATCTGGGATACCCACAGGAGGTTCTGCCATACGCCGGGAGGAGAGTGCTATAACGAGGTGCTGCGGCGCACGCTGGCTGCGCTGGAACAGATTCTGACGTGCGAGAAGGACGATGTGCTTGTCGTGACGCACAGTGCGGTGCTGATGGCACTGCGGTGCTATCTGGCAAACCGTCCGTTTGACGTGATGCGCGAGTACCGGACACGCAACACCGAGCTTGTGCGGGTGACGGAGGAGGAGATCCGGGAGGCAATCCGCCGCTACGGGAGGGCAATATGAGATACTAATTTTGTGAGGAAGGATGATTTCGTGAAGAAGTCAGCCTTCTTTTTATTTGTGTGTTTTATACAAATTTCGATGACGATTTTTGTGAACGATTTTGACGGAAAATGATTGACTGTGACTGGAAACGGAAATATAATGCAACTATAGAGATGAACGATTTTGAACGAATATGACGGAAAACGGAGAATAAATTATGCTGACAGAGGAAAGATTTGCAAAGATTTTGTCCATACTGGAACGTATGGGGAGTGTGACGGTTCAGCAGCTAATGACGGAACTTGACGCTTCTGAATCCACTGTGCGAAGAGACCTGAATACGCTGGATGCGAACGGTCAACTTATCAAGGTGCACGGCGGAGCGATTTTAAAGAATACGGTCTACAGTACCATCGATGATGAAGTGGTTCACCGCAAGGAGCAGAACCGGGAGGCAAAGGATAAGATCGCACGCTATGCGGCGGGACTGATTACTGCCGAAGATTTTGTTTATATCGATGCAGGTACGACGACGGAGCGGATGATTGATTACATTGCAAACCGTCAGGCGGTATTTGTGACGAACGCCATCGGCCATGCGAAAAAGCTGGCGGAGCATGGATGCAAGGTCTATATCCTGGGCGGTGAGTTCAAGGCGGTGACAGAGGCTATCGTCGGTGAGGAAGCCGTTTTTACACTGGATAAATACAATTTTACGAAAGGCTTCTGGGGAGCCAATGGTGTCAGCCGGCAGAGGGGATTTTCCACACCGGAGTTAAAAGAGGCGATGGTAAAACGGAAATCCATGGAGAATTGCAGAGACTGTTACATTCTGGCGGATGAGAGCAAGTTTTCCCAGATATCGAGTGTGACGTTCGCGCCGTTTGAGAAGGCGACCGTGATTACGACAGAGTTAAAACAGGAAATATACAAGGATTGTTCCAATATCATCAATATCGAGTGAGAGGAGATCTTAGGTGATGATCTATACGTTAACATTTAATCCGTCTTTAGATTACATTGTGACCGTTCCGAAGTTTACCTGTGGGATGGTTAACCGCACCACGGAAGAGATTATTTTCCCCGGTGGAAAGGGAATCAACGTATCCATGGTGCTGAAGAACCTTGGATTTGAGAATACAGCACTTGGCTTTTATGCGGGATTTACCGGTATGGAGCTGAAGCGGCTGGTGGCTGATAAGGGAATTCATGCTGAATTTATCCCGGTAGACAAGGGAATGACGCGGATCAATGTCAAGCTCCGGTCAGAGCAGGAGAGCGAGATTAACGGACAGGGGCCGGCGATTGCTGCTTCTGATATAGATAAATTATATGAAAAGCTGGATGCACTGTGTGACGGCGACATTCTTGTCATGGCGGGAAGTATTCCGGATGTGATGCCGCAGACGATGTACATGGATATCATGAAGCATCTGCAGGGCAGGAACTTAAAAATTGTGGTGGATGCCACGAGAGATCTTCTGGTAAATGTACTTCCGTTCCACCCGTTTTTAATTAAACCGAACAATCACGAACTGGGAGAGATTTTTGGCGTGGAGATCCGCGGGAAAGAGGATGTTGTGATTTACGCGAAGAAATTGCAGAGGAGGGGGGCCAGAAACGTGCTTATTTCGATGGCAGGAGACGGAGCGGTACTTGTTGCCGAGGATGGATCGGTGTATCAGGCACAGGCACCGAAGGGAAAGCTGATCAATTCCGTCGGAGCCGGTGATTCCATGGTGGCAGGCTTCCTTGCAGGATATTTGGAGCATGGAACCTATGACAAGGCATTTCAGATGGGGGTATGTACAGGAAGTGCATCCGCTTTTTCTGAAGAGCTTGCAACAAAGGCAGAGGTACTTGATCTGCTGGAGAAGAACCAAAACTTGTTTTAATTTTGCGGCAAATGAGAATTGTAAAATGTGCGCAGATTAAATAGAAACCATTTAATATTATGGAGGAAGGATCATGAGAATTAGGGAATTGTTAGCTGTAGAGAGCATTGACCTGAATGCAAAAGCTGCAAGCAAAAAAGAAGCCCTCGATCACGCAGTGGATCTGATGGCGAGAAGTGGTAAGATCGGCGACGTCGAGACTTATCGAAACGGGGTATACGCAAGAGAGGAAGAGGGCACAACCGGTATTGGTGAGGGAATTGCCATTCCTCACTGCAAATCAGATGTTGTAAAGACACCGGGACTTGCGGCAATGCGTGTTGCAGGCGGTGTGGATTTCCAGTCGCTGGACGGTGAGAAGGCAGACCTGATCTTTTTGATCGCTGCGCCGAACACCAAAGACAATGTGCATCTGGATGTACTCAGCAAACTTTCTGTACTGCTGATGGATGAGAAGTTCACAAATGATCTTCGGAATGCAAAGAGCGTGGAAGAGTTTTTGCATGTCATCGATGTGGCTGAGAGCGCAAAGGATGCGGAGGAATCCAAAGAGGTACCGGCAAAGGCAGAGACAAAGGGCGGCAGGCTGATCCTTGCAGTAACAGGATGTCCGACCGGTATCGCACATACGTATATGGCGGCTGAGAGCCTTGAGAAGAAAGCAGCAGAGTTGGGATGCCGCATCAAGGTTGAGACCAGAGGTTCTGGTGGAGCCAAGAATGTGCTGACCAGAGCGGAGATCGCTGAGGCGGATTGCATTATCGTGGCTGCAGATACACAGGTTCCAATGGAGCGTTTTGACGGCAAGCCTGTCATTGAGTGTAAGGTTGCAGATGGTATCAGCAAGTCTGAGGAACTGATTAAGAGAGCAATCAATGGAGATGCGGCTACATACCACGCATCTAACAAAGAAGCGGCAAATAGAAACGATGATGAGAAGGACAGCGTCGGACATCAGATTTATAAGCATCTGATGAACGGTGTATCCCATATGCTTCCGTTCGTTGTCGGCGGCGGTATCCTGATCGCACTGGCATTCCTGATCGATGGATTTTCCGTAGATCTGAATTCGCTTCCGATGGATCAGAGAAGTAACTTCGGTACGATCACACCGGTAGCGGCAATGTTTAAGTCGATCGGCGGCGCGGCATTCGGATTCATGCTTCCGATTCTTGCCGGTTTTATCGCAATGAGTATTGCAGACCGTCCTGGTCTCGCTGTTGGTTTTGTCGGCGGAGCGATCGCGGCAAATGGAACCTCCGGTTTCCTCGGAGCTCTCGTAGCCGGTTTCCTGGCAGGCTATGTAGTGCTTCTGCTTAAGAAGATCTGCTCAAAGATGCCGGAAAGCCTGGAAGGCATGAAGCCGATGCTGATTTATCCGGTGCTTGGTATTTTTATTACCGGTGTGATTATGACTTACGTGGTTGAGCCGCCAATCGGAGCATTAAACACTCTGATCAACAACGGACTCAACGGATTGAACGGCGCAAGTGCAATTCTGCTGGGCGCACTGCTCGGCGGTATGATGTCTGTGGATATGGGCGGTCCTGTCAACAAGGCAGCTTATGTATTCGGTACAGCATCCATCGCAGCCGGAAACTATAACATCATGGCAGCAGTTATGGTCGGCGGTATGGTTCCGCCAATCGCAATCGCTATTGCAACATTAGTATTCAAGAACAAGTTCACCGCGGAGGAGAGAAAGGCAGGACCGACAAACTTTGTTATGGGACTTTCCTTCATCACAGAGGGCGCTATCCCGTTTGCAGCTTCTGACCCGTTACATGTACTTCCGTCCTGTATCGTAGGATCGGCAGTCGCAGGGGCACTCTCCATGGCATTTAACTGTACTCTGATGGCACCGCACGGCGGAATCTTCGTATTCCCGACCGTCGGTAATCCATTCATGTATCTGGTGGCACTGGCAATCGGATCTGTGGTATCTGCGGTACTGTTAGGCGTTCTGAAAAAGAACGTGGCATAAATAAAGCTCCTTCTTATATTATTTGATGATATACCCATATACAAAAACCACCGGGCGGCATGCGAAAGTGTGCCGCCCCGGTGGTTTTTGTATATATAAATATAGACAGGAAAGAACGGTTGTGCTAAATTAAAAGAAAACCACGCAATGAGGACTTGACAGAAGGGGATGCTGGTATGGAAACAAGTGAGACAGTAAAAGAAATACGCAGCCGGACAGGGTTAAACAGAAAAGAGTTTTGTCAAAAATTTGGTATTCCGCTCAGGACGATGGAGGAGTGGGAGACAGGTAAAAGGATCCCGCCAGAATATATTCCAAGGATGCTGGCATACTATACGAGAAGTATAGATACAGACAATGCGAGGAATGAGATAAGAAATCACTATGACATTGTGAAAGATGCGGAAGGAAATAAAGTTGTCATTATCAATGATTTACGATTTAAAAGCAGAAGGAATATTGACTGGAATACAGTGGAACAGTGTTTAAAGGAATATGTTGGAAGCTGCGTGCAGATTTTAGAAACATCCGATGAGATTTATATCGGGAAAGATTTTCCGGATGAATATACGCATTCCAAAGATACGAAAAGCCTAAAGGGTGCAAATCGGCATGCAAAGGCAAATGCATCTCAGATTGTAGAACCAATGATAAAAATTGCCGCCGGTAAAACATTTGCGCCTAATTACGAGGAAAAACATGTGGCAGATGCAAAATATGGATGGTATCGTTATGATACACGTTTTGCAATACCTGTATACAACGATGAGGGAAATTTGTGCAGATATAATATCTTTGGCGCAAGGATTTTAATACGCCATGATGAAGATGGAAAAATGTATTTATACGATATTCTGAGAATAAAAAAAGAAACGAGCGAGCCGCTTGAGCAATAGCTGTACGGTCGAAAAACTCATTTCTTAGTTGTATTATAACAGGATAACTATAAAATGCAAGAAAAAATTAAGGACAGAGCAGGGAAAGAATAACACAGGAGGATTGCGATGAGTCAGTATTTATTGTTAAAACAGGGAACGATCCACAATGCCGTCGACGAGGAGGCATTTGTGGCGGATATTTTGATTGAGGACGGAAAAATAAAAAAGATTGCGCCTGTGCTGGAGGGCAAAGTCATCAATGAAGCGGCTGTCATTGATGCGATGGGGATCGATGTCTATCCCGGGTTTGTGGATGCACACTGCCATCTAGGGCTCGACGGTTATGCGGTCGGTTTTGCAGGGCAGGACTTCAATGAGCTTGGCGATCCGGTGACACCGCAGCTCTCGGCGGTGGACGCGATCAACCCGCAGGATGAGACTTTCCGCATGGCAAGGGAGGGAGGCGTTACCTGCGTGTCGACAGGACCGGGAAGCTCCAATGTGATCGGAGGAACCTTCTGCGTCATCAAAACGTATGGAAACCGCGTGGACGACATGATTGTCCGGGAAAAATCAGCCATGAAAATCGCATTCGGGGAGAATCCGAAGAACTGTTATAAGGAAAAAGGCGTCTATTCGCGCATGTCTGTGGCGGCAAAACTGCGGGAAGTGCTGCAGAAGACGATCATCTACGATAAAAAGCTGCGGGAGGCAGGCTGTGAGACAAGCTGGAATGAGATCAACCGCGGCAGCGGGGAGGGGCAGGTGGACATCAGCAAAATGCCAGCCTACGATGCAAAACTGGAAGCAATGCTGCCGGTCATCCGCGGGGAGATACCGCTGAAAGCGCATGCGCACCGGGCGGATGATATCTGCACGGCAATCCGCATTGCAAAGGAGTTCCATCTGGGGTTAAGGCTCGATCATGTGACGGACGGCGCGCTGATCGCAAAGGAATTGGGTGCGGAGCATTTTCCGGTGGCGGTCGGTCCGTCCTTCGGTCATGCGACGAAGTACGAGTTGAAGAACAAGGGATTTGAGACGCCTGCAATTCTGGCGGATGCCGGCTGCGAGGTGTCGATCATCACCGATTCGCCGGTCATCGAGGAGCGCTATCTGCCGCTCTGCGCAGGGCGGGCAATCTACAACGGCATGCGTGAGTTTGATGCGCTGCGGGCAATTACCATTCAGGCGGCAAGGCATATCGGCGCCGAAGATCGTGTCGGAAGCATTGAAGAAGGGAAGGACGCAGATTTTGTTCTGCTAAAAGGCACCCCGTTTTCGATTGATGCGCGGATATTATATACCATCATAAACGGAGAGATTGTCTATCAGTTCGGGGAGTAATGTGACGGTTATCTGAATGTTATGTGAAGTCTGTTATTTTTTCTGCGGTGGAACCGATAGCTATTTTGAGGAAAATGCAAAGGATGGCACAATTTCGGGAAGGAACCACCTCAGAAAGGAATTGGTTATGAAGGTCGAGAGTTCAAGTTACGAGGCATATCTGGAAGCACTGGAAGAGTGGAAGCAGAAGATGCAGGAGACCCAGGCCACACAGCAGAAGGAAGAGAACAGCGCCACGGACAGTTATGTGCCGGGCATCAGCCAGATGGACATGGACATTCCGATGCCGAGCAGCACTTACAATGCACAGGGGATGATGAGCGGAGAACGCCCGCCAATGCCGCCGATGCCGCCGCAGGAGACGGACGAGACGACGGGGAGCGCACAGGTCACGGGAACGACAGAGACGCAGGGAACCGCAGCGACAGGAACAGAGGCATTGCTTGAGGAGTTGTCAGAGACATTCCGCGCAAATCCGGACAGCATCCTGATGAAGCTGGATGAACTGGGATTATCACTGGAGGATCTGGGTGACGAGGATAATCTTGCATCACTTGCCACCGCAATGAACGAAGGAGCGGCAAATATGGGCTTGCCAACCATTGAAGATCTGGATTCTGCGGTAAGCACCCTGCATGAGAAGTTGTCCGCGAACTGGAGCAGCTATTTTAAAGTGGAGGAAGCATAGATCTCTTTTGGGGGATAAGTAATATTATCAGAAAACCAGAGAACAAAAAAGTTCCAGAATAAACAGATGGCGGCAAATTCTTTGAAGCAAAATTCACGTATTTCTTCCATGCCGTGGCTGGCATCCCGTTCCGTGTCTTGGCCACGTTTGGACACTCACGGAGTGTGTACGCAAGCCAGCAGACAATGGGCGGACTTTCTGGTGTCCCTAATGGCACCTCTTCACAGACAATATAAAACCGCGCGAACCGAAATTCGTTGCCATCTGCTATTAAAAATATGGCAGATGGCAATTCAAACATCGGCTTCGCGCGGTTATGTTTTGTTCGACATAAAGGTGGCATTTATGCCACCTGTTGTCTGGTGCCGCTAGGGACACACACAAAAGTCCTAAAATTGTCTGCTGGCTTGCGCACACAGTCCGTAGAGTGTTCCAAACTTGGAAAGACACGGATCATCACGGATGCCAGCTGCGGCATGGTTAGAAATACCGGATTTTGCGGTCAGAATTTGCCGCCGCATGGTTATCTGGAACTTTTAAGTATCTATTTCTCATAGTATTACTTATCCCCCAAAGAGGTCTATGCCTATTGCGACACTTTCTGTTCTTTTCTTTCTCCAAAGGACAGAAGGGAACTTTTTGTTTGCATAAATGTGGCGCGTGGATTATAGTATTCGTATAAATATAGAAGAAATCATCAGGAGGCAGTGCGGCATGGAGTCGACATTGAGACGTACCTGGGCGGAGATTGATCTGGATGCCCTGGCACACAATTATCATAAATTGAGAGAGAGAATCGGTGCAGATGTAAAGTTCCTGGGGGTTGTGAAGGCGGATGCCTACGGACACGGTTCCGTACAGGTATCACATCTGCTGCAGGAGCTTGGTGCGGACTATCTTGCGGTCAGCAGTATTGATGAGGCGGTCGAACTGCGTTTAAATGACGTTACGATGCCGATTTTAATTCTTGGACATACGCCGAAGGAGCAGGTGTCAAGGCTGATCGAATATCACATTACACAGGCGGTCAGCTGTGAGGCGAAAGCGCTTGAGTACAGCGAAGAGGCGGTTAAATGCGGCGGCACCTTAAAGATCCACATCAAGGTGGATACCGGAATGTCGCGTCTGGGGTATCTGTGCGACGGAGATCATTTTGAGACGGGCGTTGCGGGAATCTGCCACGGCTGCTCTCTGCCCGGACTGGATGCGGAGGGCATCTTTACGCATTTTGCGGTATCGGATGAGCCGGGCGAGGACTGTAAGAAGTACACGGAGCATCAGTTTGAACTGTTTATGCGCGTGATTGAGGAAGTCGAAAAGCGTCTGGGAAGAAAATTTGCGCTCCGCCACTGCGCGAACACCGGAGCGGTTGCAAGATATCCGGAGACTTTTCTGGATATGGTGCGTCCGGGGCTGCTTCTGTACGGCTACGGGGAGTTTGCGGACGAGCTGGGGCTTTTGCCGGTCATGACGTTAAAGACGACGGTCAGCACCATCAAGATCTATCCGGCAGGGACGGCGATCAGCTACGGCGGCATTTTTAAGACAGAGCACACCACGCGGATCGGTGTGGTTCCTTATGGCTATGCCGATGGCTTTTTCCGCTGCCTTTCCAACCGCTGTGCGCTGATGACAAAGGAAGGACCGGCTCCGCAGCGGGGAAAGATCTGCATGGACATGTGTATGATCGATCTGACAGGAAAGATGGGTGTGGATGTCGGAAGCGAGGTCGAGGTATTTGGAAAACAGAACTCCATCAATGACCTTGCGGCACTTGCCGGGACGATTCCTTACGAGCTCACCTGTGCGGTGAGTAAACGTGTGCCGCGCATATATATCAGAAGCGGCAAAGTTGTGGAAAAAGAACTTCTGTTAAGAGGATAGAGGAGTACGGCTGCAGTATGGAGATACAGATGAACAAGAGAACAGCAGATTATATCGCAGATCAGCTGGCCGATCAGATCTTGTCGGGAGCGATCCGGGGCGGTACGCCATTGAAGCAGGAGGAACTCTCGGGGCTTCTCGGCGCATCGAGAATCCCTGTGCGAGAGGCGTTGCAGATCATTGAGCATCAGGGACTTGCCGTGCGCCTTGCGACCAGACATGTGGTGACGGCAGATTTTTCAGATGCACATATCCGGGAGATTTACGGTATCATCGGCGATATTGAACGCCGTGTGCTCTGCGATCTTGCAGCATCGGAGCAGCAGGGAGAGAATCCCAGTATTTTTGTGGAGGAGACGCTGACAGAACTGGAATTTCACCGCAGAATCTATGGGATGACAGACAATGCTTATGTGCGGAATATTCTGAAGAATGCGGTGGAGTGCTATGTGCGCTTTGCGATCAGCCTGCCGCGGCAGGAAACGGGAAGCGCAGATGCAGAGTACCGCAAAGGAACGGAATGGCAGGACGGCTTCTGGCAGAAACAGGAAGTAAAAAGCAGACAGCTCAGTGCAGACGAACTGCGCGGGGCGGCAGCGCAGATGGAGCCGTATTATGAGGAACTTGCCGCACGAGTGGTAACAGAGAGAGGAAAACATCAATGAATGGATTACATCCGATTAAGATGCCGTCGGCAAAAGAAAAGGTGGCAGCGGAACTTCGGAAGGCGATTCTCTCCCGCCAGCTGCAGGAAGGGGAGGCTGTCACGTTAGAGAGTGTGGCGAATCAGCTGGAGGTGTCGGTCATGCCGGTGCGTGAGGCGTTCCAGATTCTTGCGCGTGATGGATTGATTAAGCTTCAGCGCAACAAGGGAGCGGTCGTTTTAGGGATTAACGAGACATATATCAGAGAGCATTACCAGCTGCGCGCGATCTTAGAGAGTGCTGCGGCAGAGATGTGCTGTGCGCCGGAGGTGGATATTACCCGGATTGAGGAGTCCTACGAGTGTGCCGCAGAGTCCATTCAGAACAACGACTTCGCGGCGTACGCGGATCAGAACCGTGAATTCCACAGTGAGATCTGGAGTGCGGCGGGTAACAGCCGTATGGAAAATATGATTGCTGAATTGTGGAACGGGCTGTCGATGGGCAGCATGATTACGGAAGCGGAATATGCGAAGGTGTCGATCGAGGAGCATGAGTGCATCATGAAGGCGATTCGTGAGAGAAACGGAGCGGCTGCAAAGGAAGAAATGTATCGTCATATCATGCGAAGCAGGGACGATATGCTGACAAATTACCGTTGAGAAGAAACAGGTGGACGGACCGGAGATGTCAGAAAATGGCATTTCCGGTCTTTTTTATAAGTCAAAAACCGTCGATTTATAAGCCTAATGTATAGGTTGTGTAAAATCCGGTAAAAATTTAGTAAAAGTTTACCGACGCTATTGAAATTTAAAAAATCGTGAAATATAATGCAGAAGAAAGGCGTGATTATATGGCAACAATCAAAGAAATTGCAGAGTTAGCAAAGGTATCACCGGCGACTGTATCGAGGGTACTGAATCAGGATGAAACATTGACCGTCACCGCAGAAGTCAGGAACCAGATTTTAAAGATTGCCCACGAATTAAACTATATTCCGCCTAAGATGCGTCATGCGCAGAATAAGACCCATGTTACGATCGGTGTGGCAGACTGGCATCTGGTAAGAGGGGACCGGCATGATATACGACTCACATCGTTAGACCACATTGCAGCGGCGATGCCGCAGAAAGCGGACGTCAGCTTTTTACGGATTGCCTGCAGGGAAGATGCAGATGTCGACGGGATTCTCGCATTTGGATCTTTTTCGGAGGAAGAGATAAATTTCCTGCGAAAACAGAGTGATGCGATCCTGTTTGTCAATTCGGACCAGAAGGATTATGAGTTTGACCGGATTATCATGGACTATGAGCAGGGCTTAAAGGATATGGTACACTATCTTCTGGATGTCAAGGAATACCGGAGTATCGGTTATATCGGCGGTATCTATGAGAAGGATGGTGTACGGATCGGTACCCACCGCTTAATGGGACTGACGGAGATCCTTGCGCAGAGAGGGTGCTATAAGGAGCACTATTTCTGTGTGGGTGAAATCAGCAGAGAGAGCGGCTACCGTCTGACCAGAGAACTTCTGGAGACAGATGATGTACCGGAAGTTCTGGTGCTTGGAAATGATGAGGTGGCAGAAGGCGCCCTGGAAGCGGTAAAAGAATTAAAATACCGGATTCCGAAGGATGTTGCGGTTGTCATTTACCGTGATATTGAGACGCTGCAGACGAAATATCCGACATATACCAGCCTTCGGATGCTGCCGGATATTGTATGGTCAACAGCAATCAAGCTTTTGCTGGAACGAATCATCGACAAGCGTGTGGACAGTATGAAGGTTTACCTGCCGACAAAATTGGAACTGGGCGACAGTGCATGAATAATTGTTTCACTGCAGAGAGGAGAAATTTGCAATTATGAAGAGATTGACAGCTACTTTACTGGCAGCAGCAATGTGCATGGGTACATTTGCAGGCTGTGGAAGTAACACAGAAGAGACAACAGATAACAGCAATGCAGGTGCAGCAGCAGGCGAGACAGCAGCTGCTACTACGGAGAGCCAGACGGCTTCCGCTGAGAATGTGCATCTGGATGCGTTAAACGTATATTTTGTACCGTCCAGAGATCCGGAAGAGATCGTAACTGCAACAGAGCCGTTGAGCGATCTGTTAAAGAACGAGCTTGCGGGGCTGGGATATGATGTAGACAGTGTAAATATTTCCGTAGGTACGACATACGAGGCAGTAGGCGAGGCACTTTCCGCCGGAACAGCGGATGTTGGATTTATTCCGGGCGGTACTTACGTGCTCTATGATGACGGATGTGATGTGATCTTGACCGCAACCAGAGATGGTCTGAACAAGGACTCCGACAATCCGGCGGACTGGAATGACGGACAGCCGACAGAGGCATCTGACAAGCAGGCAGTATCTTACCGTGCTCTGTTCATCGCAGGTCCTTCTGAGAAAGGACAGGAGCTTGCAGACAAGGTAAATTCCGGAGAGGAGCTTACCTGGGATGATCTGGATAGCGCAAACTGGAGCGTGATGTCTTCTTCTTCACCGGCAGGCTACATTTACCCGGCATTATGGATGCAGGATCGTTACGGCAAGGGCATCACAGATCTTTCCAATGCAGTACAGTCTGATTCCTATGCAAGTGCATTCGCAAGACTTGCATCCGGACAGGTAGATGTATTGGTAACCTACGCAGACGCAAGACGTGACTACGAGGAAAACTGGACCAGCGAGTATGGACGCTCTGCTTCCATCTGGGAGGAGACGAACGTCATCGGTGTGACAGATCCGATCTACAACGATACCGTCTGTGTGAGCAAGACCTCTCCGTACATGGATGAGAACTTAAAGACAGCCATTCAGACAGCACTGATCAACATCGGCAATACCGAAGAGGGCAAGGCGGTTATCGCAATCTACAGCCACAACGGATATGAGCCGGCACAGTCTTCTGACTACGATAAGGAAAGAGAAGCACAGAAGCTGATTCAGGAACTGAACGCAGCCAACTAATCAGAAACGGGCAGACAAAGGGTGCAGTGTCAGCGGAGTGATCTTGGAAAGAGACATCACTCCGCTGTGCTGCACATTTTTTAAGGCAATGTGGAAGGAGCATTTATGATAGAGTTTTCAAACGTATCCAAGGTATATCCCAACGGCGTGGTTGGACTCGACGATGTCAATCTTACGATTGAGCAGGGCGAGTTTGTGGGAATCATCGGTCTTTCGGGAGCAGGAAAATCGACACTGCTTCGCACGATCAACCGTATGCATGACATTACTTCCGGTACGCTTACAGTGGACGGACAGGAGGTTAAGAACCTCAAAGGAAAACAACTGCGGAAATTCCGCCGCAATATCGGAATGATTTTTCAGTCCTTTAATCTTGTGACACGCACCACGGTTATCCGTAACGTATTGATGGCAAAAGTGCCGGAGATGCCGTTCTGGCGTGTATTACTCGGTATATTTAAAAAAGAAGACAAGTTGAACGCTTTGGAGGCACTCGACAAAGTGGGCATTTTAGATAAGGCATATATCCGTGCGGATCAGCTCTCCGGCGGACAGCAGCAGCGCGTGGCGCTCGCCCGCACGCTCGCACAGAATCCGAAGATTATTCTTGCGGATGAGCCGGTGGCGGCGCTTGATCCGGTAACGGCAAAGCAGGTAATGAGCGATTTTAAGAAAATCAATCAGGAAATGAATATTACCATATTGATCAATATTCATCATGTAGAACTGGCACTCGCCTATGCTGACCGGATTATCGGTATCCGCGCCGGAAAGATCGTCTATGACGGACCTTCCGCGGATGTGACAGAGGATGTGTTAAACATGATCTATGCAGGAAAGATACCGGATGAGGTGGAGGAAGCCTGATGGGAATATATGATAAAATTTTCAAGCCGAAGAAACTGGTGTTATCCGACGGAAAAGTAGTGGAGGAAAAACGCACGCGCACACCGCTTGTACTTCTTCTGCTTCTGATTGCGACCGTCATTTCCGTCCGGATTACCGGTTTTTCGCTCAATACGATTCTCACGCGCGGAAATCAGTTTTTTGTCATATTAGGACAGATGTTTCCGCCAAAGACGGGATATTTAAGCAGTATCTGGGGACCGCTTTTAGATACGATCAAGATGTCGCTGCTCGGCTCCTTCATCGGTGGGGTTCTGGCAATTCCATTTGCCATCCTGGCATCCAGCAATCTGGTCAAAAATAAGGTCGTTCTGGGCGTGGTGCGTATCTTCTTAAGTATCGTGCGTACGATTCCGACCCTGGTGGCAGCACTGATTGCGACTTATATCTGGGGACTTGGAACAATGGCAGGAACCGTGGCGATTGCCGTCTTTACATTTGCTTATGTCGGCAAGCAGCTTTATGAGCTGATTGAGACGGTTGACATGGGAGCTTACGAAGCAATGGAAGCGATGGGAGCTGGCAGGGCACAGGCATTTCTGGCAGCGATCCAGCCGCAGGTGCTTCCGGCATATCTTTCCGTCTGCCTGTTCTGTTTTGAGGGAAATGTCCGCTATGCGGCAATCCTGGGATATGTAGGTGCCGGAGGACTCGGTCTGATCTTAAACGAGAAGATCGGTTGGAGAGAGTACGACAGCGTGGGCATGATCCTCGTGGTATTATTCGGAACGGTGCTCGTGATCGAGGCACTCAGCCATTATATTCGTAAGAAGCTTACCTAGGAGGGAACAAGGCAGAATGAAAAAAGAAATAGATAAAATGTATGAGCAGGAGCCGAAGACGTGGTACGCGAAGATTCTTGTGGCACTCATCGTTGCAGCACTTCTGGCATGGTCGATGTCCACGGTGCAAAGCGGAACAACAGGCGGCGATGGGCTTACGGTAGCGGGAAAGATTATCAGCGGCATTTTTCATCAGGATACAGCGCTCTTATTTAATTTTACAACCTCCGGCGTGGCGTATCTGCTGCTGGAGACAATGTGTATCGCATTTCTGGGTACGATTGTGGGAGCAGTGCTCTCGATCCCGCTGTCTTTTCTGGCGGCAGCCAACCTTGTTCCGAAGCCGATTGCACTGATTTTCCGTGTGTTTATTATGGCGATCCGCACAATACCGGCATTTGTATATGGACTGATGTTCATCCGTGTGACGGGACCGGGACCGTTTGCGGGTCTTCTGACGATGTCCCTGTGCTCGATTGGTATGATCAGCAAGATGTTTATTGAGAGTATCGAAGATCTTGACACCAAGATACTGGAATCACTTGATGCAGCGGGATGTACGATGTTCCAGAAGATCCGTTATGGCATTCTGTCACAGTTATTCCCGGACTTTATGTCAACGTTAATCTATCGTTTTGACATGAATCTTCGTGATGCGACTGTGCTTGGTCTGGTAGGTGCCGGCGGTATTGGTGCGCCGCTTATTTTTGCAATGAGCGCGTACAAATGGAATCAGGTGGGTGCAATCCTTGCAGGACTGATCGTGCTGATTCTGATTGTGGAGGTAATCTCCACAAAGATCCGTGTGAAGCTGACGCGGGGATAACTATAATACGACTGAGGGATAAGATGGAACAAACGTTAAAGATATATTTTACCTCGGATGTTCACGGGTATTTTTACCCAACGACTTACGGGGACTTGAAACGAAAAGATCTGGGGCTGTTCTCGTTTGCCCGGGATTTCAAAAAAGATGAGAATACACTGGTAATCGATGGCGGAGATATATTGCAGGGCTCCGCCTTTGCCTACTATTGCAGGCAGAAGTCAGGATCGCCGCAGGCCATTGTGGATATCATGAACGACTGCGGCTACGATTATTATACGCTCGGCAATCATGATTTTAATTATGGGATGGACTATCAGAACGCTTACATAGAGGCTCATCACGGCGCGTGTGTCTGCCAGAATGTTGTAGATGAGGCGGGAAGAGCATGCCATCCGTATGTGATCCACACACTTGGAAACGGACTCCGGGTCGGGATTGTCGGTATTGTGACAGACTATGTGAATGTGTGGGAGCGGAAGGAAAATCTCGCGGGAATTTGCATTACAGACCCATTTGAGGCGGCAAAAGAGGCGCTTTTGCATCTGAAAAAAGAGGTGGACATTACGCTTTGCATCTACCACGGCGGATTTGAGTGCGATTTAAAGACCGGAGAGCGCCTGCAGAAGACGACGGAGAATGTCGGATACCGCATCTGTAAGGAACTGGATTTTGACATTCTGCTGACCGGGCACCAGCATATGTCCGTCGACGGGCAGTATGTGCACGGAACTTACGTGGTACAGCCGCTTGAGAATGCAAAAGAGTATCACTATCTGGAAGCGGAGCGGACAAAAGACGGACTTGTTGTCCGCTCCGAGAAGCGTGTCGCCGACGGAGCAAATGCGGTTGGTGCATTATGCGAAAAGTATGCCGCAGACGAAGAGCGGGTACAGAGCTGGCTGGATCAGCCGATCGGGCACTTAAGCCGGGCGCTTCTTCCCGGAGAAAAAGCGGAAATGGCGCTGCACGGTTCGCCGATTGCCGATTTTTTAAACCGGATACAGTTACATTTTTCCGGCGCACAGCTGTCAGCGGTCGGTCTTGCCAATGAGATCGCCGGATTTCGCAGCGAGGTGAGTGTCCGCGACATTATAGCAACCTATCCGTATCCGAATACGCTCATCGTATGCAGGATCAGTGGAAAACAGTTAAAGCAGGTGATGGAGCGGAGCGCGGAGTATTTTGCCGTCGCCACGGATGGAACGGTGCAGGTTGCGGAAAGCTTCCTTGTGCCGAAGGTGGAGCACTATAACTATGACTACTATATGGGGGCAGCATATGAGATTGACCCGGCTGCACCGGTCGGAAACAGGATTAAAAATCTGACTTACCAGGGAAAGACGGTAACGGAGACAGATTCTTTTACGCTGTGCCTTAACAATTACCGTTACAGCGGAGCGGGCGGATATGAAGTATATACGGAATGTGAACTTGTCCGTGAAATCAATACGGAGATGGTGGAACTCATTCTGGAATATTTCAAAGAGAATCCTTATGTGGAAGTGTAATTGTGTGTATTGCACAAAAACAAAAAGATAAATTGAACACAAGTGCCGAAAGTGTCAAAAGGGTATTGACATTTTCGGCTTTTTTTTATATTCTAACTCGGAAATTGGATACAATATCAGATATCAAATAAGCAACAAGGAAGAAAATTCAATGAGACATGGTAGGAAAGGTTTTTACGTGGCGTTTGCAGGATTTGTGGACAGCAATGTCATCCTGTTTGTGGCGATGTTCATTGTCGGGGGCGCGCTGTTTGAGACAGGGATGGCAAATAAAATCGGAGGCGTGGTCACACACTTCGCCAAATCAGAGAAACAGCTGATTATCGCCATTATGATCATCACCTTTCTTTGCACTGTTTGGCTACAAGCTTCTGCCGGAGCACAAGGGCGGAGAGGATGGAATCTACGATGAGACAAAGGATTTCGGCCATGTACCGAAGTGGAAGCAGAATCTTTCCCTCATCATACTGGTACTGACATTGATCGGAATGATTTTTGAAAAACAGATCGGCATCAAGCTCTGTGTGATTGGTGCGGTCGGCGCACTGGCATTGATCTTAACCGGTGTCATCAGTGAGAAAGATGCCTTAAAGTCCATCGACTTAAAGACAATCTTCCTCTTCGGAGGTACGCTTTCCCTGGCGTCAGCGCTTGAGGAGACAGGCGCAGGTGAGATGATTGCGGACAAGGTCATTGGTCTTCTGGGAGCGAACCCGTCACCGTATCTTCTGACCTTCGTGGTATTCATGCTCTGCTGTGTACTGACCAACTTTATGTCGAACACGGCAACGACTGCACTTATGGTTCCGATCTGTGTATCCATTGCGAACCGCATGGGAGCTGATCCAAGTGCTGTTCTGATGGCTTGTGTGATCGGCGGTTCATGTGCCTATGCGACACCGATCGGTATGCCGGCGAACACCATGGTCGTTACTGCCGGAGGTTATACCTTTAAAGATTACGCAAAAGCGGGAATTCCGCTGATTCTGGTGGCAAACGTTGTCAGCATGATCCTGCTTCCGGTATTGTATCCGTTTTTCCCGTAAAATCAGTTTTTGCCGCACAGCTGCGGTGTACTGGATAGTTATAGATAAAAGGAGGACAAAAAAATGTCAAAAGAAGCACAGGTTGAGCAGCTTACCGATTACATGGCAAAATTTATTGCACATGTGGCAAAGAAGCTGCCGGATGATGTCATTGCAAAATTAACAGAGCTGAGAGCACAGGAGGACAGCCCGCTGTCCAAGACGATCTACGATACCATGTTCCAGAATCAGGAACTTGCGGTAAAGCTGAATCGTCCGAGCTGCCAGGATACCGGCGTGCTGCAATTCTGGGTAAAATGCGGCACAAACTTTCCGCTGATCGGAGTGGCGTAGCAACCTCCGTGGAGACGGCGGCACTGCTTTCCAAGAAAGCGCTGATGCGTCCGATCGGTTCCCACAATGACAATGAGCGTGCGGCAAAAATGGAGCGTCTGATTGAAGATGGAATCAATGCAATCGGACTTGGACCGCAGGGCATGGGCGGCAAATATTCCGTTATGGGCGTTAACATCGAGAACACGGCACGTCATCCGTCCACGATCAGTGTGGCAGTCAATGTCGGCTGCTGGAGCCACAGAAGAGGACACATTATCTTTGATAAGGATCTGAACTATACGATCACAACACATTCGGGGGTGGAATTATAATGGTAGAGATGAAAGATGGAAAGAAAATTTTAACAACTCCGATTTCTGCGGAGGATCTTGCAGATATTAAGGCCGGAGATATTATTTATCTGAACGGAAGCATGACAACCTGCCGCGATGTTGCACACCGCCGTCTGGTTGAGGAGGGAAGAGAACTTCCGGTAGATGTCAGAAACAACGCGATTTTCCATGCAGGACCGATCATCCGTCCGCTGGAGAACGACAAGTTTGAGATGGTCTCTGTCGGACCGACCACGAGCATGCGCATGGAAAAATTTGAGTATGAGTTTGTAAAAGAGACCGGCGTGCGTGTCATCATCGGCAAGGGCGGAATGAAGGAAAATACGGAGCGTGCCTGCAAGGAATTCGGTGCCATCCACTGTGTTTTCCCGGCAGGAAATGCAGTCGTGGCTGCAACGGAGGTCGAGGAGATTGTGGCGGCCGAGTAGAGAGATCTCGGAATGCCGGAAACACTTTGGAACTGCCGTGTCAAAGAGTTTGGTCCGCTGATCGTGTCCATCGATACAAAGGGCAATAATCTTTTTGAGAAAAACAAGATTGAGTTCAACGAGCGCAAGGACGAGCAGATCGAGAAGATCAGCAAACAGGTGGGATTTATCAAATAGGAGTTGAAAGCAGAAGGGTGATAAGTAATACTTAGAAAAAACATACTTGGGGATTGCATTTTCATCTGAAATCCCACGGTGTGATGTTCTGATAATATTACTTATCACTCAAAAGCACGGTATGCTTATTGCGACAGTTCCACCCCGTAATCGTTTTTTAATAACTCCCTTTTTACAAAAGTGTGTCTGATGCATACTAACTCATAATTATACGAAACACCACACTTTTATTCATTTTC